>Ga0209123_1002070_pt1 | contig 17935 bp, 17 predicted proteins | sample BarGraIncu00431A_FD_184500 | JGI IMG/M metagenome (GOLD analysis project Ga0209123, IMG submission 184500) | Arctic peat soil microbial communities from Barrow, Alaska, USA - Barrow Graham LP Incubations 004-31A (SPAdes) (version 2) | ecosystem: Environmental > Terrestrial > Soil > Wetlands >... | reverse complement strand
TACTAGCCAATTGCATTATTTATTATAATGCCAGCATTTTATCTAATATGTTAGCTTACAGAGAAGTAAGCGGTGAAGACTCAGATGTATTGAAACACATTTCGCCAGTTGCCTGGCAGCATATAAACCTCTATGGGCGCTATGAATTTAATACAAAATCGAAGTCTATTGACATGGATGCAATTATTCTTGAATTAGCTAAATTTAAAATAGTACCAAATGATTGATCTGCCTATTCCACCTTTTTAGTAGGGGTAGTCAAAAAAATACTTACTTGTAGTCTACCCCTCCGATATAAAAATACACTAACTTACCTTTTCGGGGGGATAGGCAAAAACACCCTATATCCATTACTACGTAATATGGAAGCAAATATGTGGGTAGTAGGTTGGTGGGATGAACCAGATAAAAAGACACGCAGGAATTATAGAATCACAGATGAAGGTATAAAGCATTTTAAGATTATTAAATTAATATATAAGCCTTTATTAGATGAATCTCTTGCTATTACTCAAGGAGTATTAAATAAAATATATAGTATAAAGTAAAAAAAAAGAAGTGTTGTCAGTTATGACATTGCCATAACTGACAACACTTCTTTTTAAAATAAAAACGTTAAAAAAACTCTGGTCTATCCCATGTGAGGATATTTTTTATGAAATTGGAGAACTAAAAAAAGAAATTAGGCTAATTGAAAAAAGACAAGCAAATAGAATTTCACTTATTCAAGTTATTTATAAGGTAACTTTTACGGAGCGAGGTATTAATCTTTGTTAGTGGTATATTTCGGTGAATGTACCGGGAATTTCTGTAAAGTTACTACACAACCCCCTGATTGCTTGTTTCAATGGCGAAGTACGTAAATTTCAAACTAATTATTGACTAATAACATCAAGTAATGTATATTAGTGGAAAGCACATTTAACATATATGAGTAATTGGAATTAAAATATCTATCTAAGTCAAATAATTCAATGCACGATATTTATGTTAGTTAAACTAAAAATAAAAGTGAAATAGAATCCTGACAGGATATTCTTTAAAGTAAAATTTAACTGACCAGAAACACTGGAGGCTAAAATAGTATTCTTAATTATTAAGATATTATTTTGGTCATTTTTTGACATGTTTAATATTAATTATTGGACATATTAAAAAAATCTATCTAAAAAACAGTAAGTTAGTTGTTTTATTCGACTATTTCTCAGTGGCTATAAGGAGGTAAAAATGGAAATCAATTTAAATGGAACAACTGTAGCAATAAGAGAAAACCGATTAGGTGGCATTACTGGTTATGATGGGGATGTTTGTGATTTGTGCAATCAGACTAAATGTGGAGCTATAAATAATAGGGAACGATGTTTCAGCCAAGCAGGTTCATGTATTAGTAGTGCATTACATGGGCTTGCAAATATAACAGATATAGCAATAATTGATCATGCACCTCAAGGATGTACAGCCTTTGCACCAGATTCACTTGCGGAACATGCCTTTGTAGCTAAAAAACGAGGAGTTCCATATAACACAGTAATTTTAGGAACTGATATTAATGAAAAAGATACTGTTTTTGGAGCTACAGGTAGTCTTAGAGATATAGTGTTAGAAACATATAAGAGATATAAACCTAAAGCAATTTTTATAGGTACGTCTTGTGCATCAGGTATTATAGGTGAGGATATAGATAGTGTAGTTGATGAGCTTAAGAAGGAGCTATCTATACCAATGGCTGCAATTCACTGTGAAGGATTTAAATCAAAAATATTGGCTGGGCGTTTCGATTTAGAAGACCATGCGGTGCTTACAAGTATTGTAAAACCACCTAAGAAAAAAAGCAATATTGTTAATTTCAAAAACTTCAATGAAAGTGCGAGAGAAGAAATAACAGAAATGTTTTCTAATTTTGGTGTAAAACCGTTTTTCTTTTATTCATCCTCAACGGTTGAGGAACTTTCGCATTTATCAGAAGCACTTGCTACAGTATGTATATGTGGTAGTTTAGGTACTTATATGGGAAATGCCTTAGAAAAAGAGTATGGAGTACCATATGTAAAAACAATAGATCCTTTAGGTATTGTAGGTTTTGAAACTTGGTTACGTGAATTAGGTAAAGTAATAGGAAAAGCAAAAGAAGTTGAGGTTTATATACAAAGAGAAAGAGCAATATATTTACCCAAAATAGAAGAAATAAAAAAAGAACTTAAGGGACTTCGTGCAGTTGTCAATATGGGTCCAGGTTTTGCCTTTCAAATATCCCGTGTTCTTCAAGAACTTGGTATAGAGATAATATATGTGATTTCATTGCATCATGATGCTAAATTTGATAACAATGAAATTCCACCATTTATTGAATACTATTTAGAGGATAAGTCCTCAAATAATTTTAAAGTTAGTATATCTGATCAGCAAAATTTTGAAATTATGAATATATTAAATAAGTTGAAGCCTGATATATATTTGTCAAGGCATTCTGGAACAACTGTAAGTGCAATAAAACAGGGAATAGCTTCCTTATTTGTAGGAGATGAATTTAAAGCGTTTGGTTATAAAGGCACGTTGGATTTTGCACATACATTACTTTATACAATTAAAAATAGAAGTTTTGAAAAAAATCTTGCGGCTAGAGTAAAAACTCCTTATACAGAATGGTGGTATAAACAGAATAGTACGAAGTTTTTAAAGGAAGAGGTGAAATAGTATGGCAAGAATATTAGATAAGGTAAGAAATAAATGCGCAATGGGAAGTATGTCAACAGTTCAAGCAATCTCTGGTGCTCTACCTATTTTACATTCAGGGCCTGGTTGTACTGATAAAATTGGAGGAGGTGTAGGAAGTTCTGGACATTTTTCACCAAGTGTATTTCCTTGTACATGTATTAGTGAAAAAGAAGTAATTTTTGGTGGAGCGGATAAGCTTAAGGATACTATTGAAAATGCTATAAAAGTTATAGATGCGGATTTGTATGTGGTGTTGACAGGTTGTGCTCCTGAAATTGTGGGAGATGATGTGGGGGAGGTTGTTAAATCTTTTAAAAATTATGCAAAACCTGTAATATACGCATCTACAGCAGGATTTAAGGGAAACAATTATCTTGGTCATGAATGGGTAGTTCAGGCAATAATCGAGCAGTATTTAAAATCCAATGACCAAAAGACTAAGGGCCTTGTTAATATATGGGCAAGTATTCCACAACATGATCCATATTGGCTCGGTAACCTAAAAGAATTAGAAAAGCTTGTTGCAGAGCTAGGATTAATACCAAATACAATATTTGGATATGATAGAGGCATAAAAAATTTAAACAAGGTGCCGCAAGCAGAATTCAATCTTTTAGTATCCCCTTGGTTAGGATTAAATAATGTTAAGCTTTTAAAGGAAAAATTCGGAACACCATTTTTGCATTATCCTACTCTTCCGATAGGTGCTTTTGAGACCAGTAAATTTTTACGAATAGTTGGTGAATTTACTGGAATCGACAAGCAGAAAGTAGAAGATATTATAACTAAAAACGAAGGAGAATATTACTATTATATTGAACGTTTCGCGGATGTGTTTCTAGAAATACGTGAAATGTCAAAAAAATTTGTAATAGTCTCTGATTCACAATATTCATTAGCAATAACTAAGTTTTTAGTAAATGATGTGGGGTTGTTTCCTTCAAAACAGTATATAACAGATGATGCTCCAGAAGAATATAGAGAACAAATAAAGGAATATTTTAAGGATTTGAATTATGGAATAGAAGCAGAAGTAGATTTTTCAGATGATGGGTATCAAATAGATAAGGAAATTAGGAAAACTAATTTCTATGGGTATCCTTTAATCATAGGTAGCTATTGGGAAAAAAAGATCGCAAATGAAAAGGGGGCCTCTTATATATCTGTTTCATGGCCAATGAATGAAAAATTAGTAATAAACAGTTCATATGTAGGATATGGTGGGGGACTTAAATTATTAGAGGATATTTATTCAAGTGCACTTCCAAGAGCACTTTAGAGCGGTTATATAAATCATCAAAAAATATTTTATTAAGGGGATCATATAATATGAAAAAAAGATTATTGTTATTATTAGTTACCATGGGACTTGTTTGTACCATTGTAGGTTGCTCCAAACAGGCAGATAATTCGGTACCAACTGCAAATTCTTCAGTAAAAAATAAAACTGTAATTAAAGTGGCATTAAGTGATGAGCCAACGCCCCCATTTCTTTATACTGATGATAATAATAACCCTATAGGCTATGACATTGATTATCTAAAAGCATTAGAAACGAAACTCCCTGAGTATGAATTTAAATATGAACTAGGTCAAGAAGAATCAAACCTTATTGGAACTGCTACTAATAAATATGCCTTTAGTATGAATTGGTTTTTTAAAAATCCTGAGCGCGAAAAGAAATTTCTTTATTCGACCCATGAATATGGTTATTCTATAACTACAGTGATAACAAAAACAAATAGGAACGATATAAAATCCTTAGATGACTTAGTAGGCAAAAAGCTACCTCCAATGTCACCAAGTGGTGGATTACGTAGTATTTTGAATGGTTATAATACTAGTCATCCTAATAAACAGATAACAATTGAAAATATGGATAGTCCATCAAACACAGAAAACATGAAAGGAGTAGCCTCTGCAAAATATGATGCTATATTTTTGAATGAAGTTACTTTTGAAAACGCTAATAAAGTGGCTAAACTTGATTTGAAAGTAGCTGGAGTTGTGTCGAAGGAACCAATATTTATTGTTTACAATAAAAATCAGACTGCACTTTCGAAGAAGATAGATGCTGCAACGCAAGAACTGATTAAAGATGGAACGCTACCAAAACTCTCAGAAAAATGGTTTAAAACTGATTTTTTTAAAGGCCTTGATTATATTAATAAAGGATATCAATACAAGTCAAAATAGTAGTTATTTGTTAAGAGGTGGTGAGTAGGATAGAAGCTTTTGGAATTGTTAGCTGGATAAACCTATTTTTAAAAATAGTGCAGAGGCTGCCCGTTACATTGATTATAATGATTTCATCATTATTTTTCGGACTACTCCTAGGAGTAGTAGTTGCAATTATTAGAATTAGGAAAAGTCCCATTCCTTATGTAATAGCAACATTTTATTTATCTTTTACTCGTTGTACACCTGCTTTAGTTCAGCTTTTCCTAATTTTTTACGGATTACCCACATTATTAATGCTTATTAATATTGATATAAACAATTGGGACAAAATTATATTTGTTATTATTACATTTTCATTGCATAGTGCAGCTTTTTTATCGGAGGTAATTCGCTCTGCTTACATTGCTGTTGGTAATAACCAGATTGAGGCAGCTTATAGTGTTGGCATGAACTATACTCAGGCCTTGAAAAGAATTATTCTGCCTCAAGCATTTCGCATAGCATTGCCTAATTTAGGAAATAGCCTTATATCATTGCTTAAGGAAACATCCCTTGCATTTACCATAGGAATTATTGATATTATGGGACAAGTACGTATCATTTTAGGAAATAATTATGGTGCAAATATGTTTGAGGTATATATTATTGTTTCATTAATTTATTGGATTATTTGTTTAACAATAGAAAGATGCATTAGCTATATGGAAAAGACTTTTAATAGGGGGCATATTAGCATTTCCAAATAAAAAATTTATTAAGGATGTGATGAATCTTGAATATTTTCAGTTTGGATTTTGCCATAAAACAATTTCCATTGATGTTAAAGGCTGTTCCAATGACATTATTGATAGCCGTTGTTTCCATGCTCCTCGGTTTGATTTTTGGATTTGCAATTGCTTTTTGTAGGATATACAGGATACCATTGCTGAATAAACTTTCGGTGTTGTACGTTTCCTTTATCAGAGGAACACCTTTATTGGTACAACTTTATGTTTCATTTTATGGTATTCCTCTATTATTTGAATTTGCAAATAAAAATTTTGCATGGAATTTACAATCTGTTAATATTTCCCCTTTAATATATGCTTTAACAGCGTTTACTGCAAATACTGCTGCTTACCAATCTGAAATTATTCGTGCTGCGATAAACTCAACAAATTTAGGACAGATGGAAGCTGCATATTCTGTTGGAATGACTACTGCTCAAGCTCTAATAAGAATTATATTACCACAGGCACTTATAGTGGCTATCCCTAATTTGGGAAATACATTTATTGGCCTGATAAAAGGAACATCACTTGCTTTTTCGGTCAAGGTTATTGAGATAATGGCAGTAGCTAAGATTATTGCTGGAGATGGGTACAGGTTTTTGGAAATGTATCTGGATGCAGCAATTATTTACTGGATTATTTGTCTTACACTTGAAAAACTTTTAGCAATATTAGAAAAAAGATTAAGACGTTATGAAAGTAAAGTTAATTTAAGCTAAATCTAATTATTTTTATCTTTGACTTCCATTTTTCTTTTCTATTCACTTCACTCAGATGTATTAAAACACATTGAAAGCTAGTTATATAGTCATTTACGTATATATCTACATATTATATAAATATCTTATAATCACATGAAATTCAACTATTATTGTCGCTAAACGACCGAATTAATTTGTATTTTAATGAGTTTAAAAGTTTAGGACTTTTTGTATTGCATGCACAGTCGTATTTTAGTTTTAGATTTTTTAAAATTTGAAGTTACTGCACTCCCTTTTTAATCTTTTTAATTCATATTTTCAATTTAGTATTTTAGGTAAAGCTAATATTTTTTATAATTAGAATATCTGTTTTGAGATTTAACCATGGCATAAGAGTTTATTGACATTGTAAAACTTTACATGTAAACTAATGCAAAGTAAAACAGTAGGAATACTATGTTTTATATAATGTATAATTATTGAGGAGGTAAATAATATGTCAAATCAAAAGGAAGAACTAGCATTGCAAGCTATAGAGTTGTTTAAAAGTGGATTGTATTGTTCCGAAGCAATTCTTCAAGTTTTCAACAAGTATTTAAATTTGGGATTAAATGATACAGCTATCAAGATGGCTACAGGATTAGGTGCAGGGTTAGGTGCTTCTAAGTGCTGCTGCGGTTCATTAACAGGAGCAGTATTAGTTTTAAGCGCTGTAAAAGGCCGAACTAGTATAAATGACAGTGTTGATGAAGTTTTTGCCCTAACTCAAGAACTACATGATAGATTTAAACAGAAATATAAAGCTACCTGTTGCCGGATATTGACTAAGTCAGTTGAATGGGGTGCTCCTGAGCATCATCAACACTGTGAACAGTTTGTAGGCGGAGCTGTAGAAATTTTAGTAGATATTTTAGAAAATAATAATTGTGAGAGTATTATTAATAAAGACTCAAAAATCTCTTATAAACATCAATATGCATTGAAATAGTTGTACTTAAGATTTTTTTTTGGTTTCAATTTTATCTATAATACCTTTTTATTATAAAAAACAACCTCTCACAATATTCATGTGTAAAGAGATGGATAATGCATAAAAGGTGGGGATATTCTCAATTAGACGTCTTTTATGCAGTAAAATAAAGACTTATTGCATATCAAAAGATCAAGAATGAGGGTATAGGCTAGTTGTATGCACATAACAAATGTCGTGAAATTTTGGTTTCACGGCATTGTATCTTTGAAATATATTTTTAAAGGATTGTAGATCTATAATATAGAATAAGATAATTATACAAGTATTTTGTGTCATGCTCGTATTCAATTGCGAACAAAGTTTATGTAATACGAAAAAGTTACTTAAATGGCAAGGGAAGGAGATTATAATGAGTGATTATATTAAATGGATAAGAAGTAAGGTAGGACATGATACAATTATTCTAAACTTCTCAGGGGCATGTATTACTAACGAAAATGGAGAAGTATTGCTTCAAAAGAGAAGTGATAAAGATGATATTTGGGGACTTCCAGGAGGGGCAGTTGAAATTGGTGAGTCTATTGAGGAAACAGTGATTAGAGAAATTAAAGAAGAGACAGGACTTGATATAAAGGTAGAGTATTTAATTGGGGTATATTCAAAATATTTTACTAAATATCCCAATGGAGATAATGCTCAATCTATTTGCTATTTATTTAAAGGAACTGTTACAAATGGATTTCTTAGCATTGATAATAATGAGACTTTTGATTTGCAGTTTTTTTCTAAAGATAATATCCCAAAATTATTTTTACAACAACATACAGATATGATAAATGATTTTTTTGAAGATAGAAGATGTGTGTTTAGATAACAATAAGCACTAACTTAGTTCGGAACCTTCTTATATGTCATCACAAGTAAACCCATATCATTAGATATGGGTTTACTTTATTAAGTGTGTATTGATATTCTGAAAGTAACATAATACCAATTGAGTTACTTTCACTTTGAGGCCATAGGCTAGATGTTCATATACAACAAAAGTCGTGAAATTTAATTGTTTCAGCGACATATAACTTTTGAAATATAATTTTAAAGGATTGCAACTCTATTATGGGGGTTGTGTAGTAATGGAACAGAAAACCGGTATAAGCACAGAAAATAATGATATTCATAAATTTAAACTCAAATTAAGTACTATATATTCTTCCTAAGTGATTTCAATATACATCACAGTACCACTAAGACAACAAAATTTGAAATTTTGCCAATCATTTCGATCATCACATCTTTTATCCACTTAACATTGTTAGTAAAATATGATAAAATTTTATATTATGTGAGATATAATCATAATACTTGTATTTTATTGTGTTAGATTGCCAAAATATAATTTAGGAGTAGATAATGCCTGTTGAATTTTTAACAAAAGAACAAAGAAATAGATATGGAAATTTTATTGATGAGCCTACAAATGAGCAATTAGCAGTGTATTTTTTACTTGATGATACCGACAAAAAAGCTGCACATAGTCATAGGGGCGATTATAATAGAATTGGTTTTGCAATACAGCTTGGGACAGTAAGGTTCCTTGGTACTTTTTTGCCAAATCCACTAAAAATACCTTCTAATATTATTCACTATATTTCTCAACAGTTAGAATTAAGTGAGATTAATCTAGAGAAATATAGTTATAGTGAAAGCAGATGGGATCATACACGAGAAATACGTCAAGCATATGGTTACCATGATTTTATGAAGCAGCCTCACCATTTTATGTTAGTCCGTTGGCTATATAATCACTTTTGGCTAGCACCCGAACGTCCAAGTGTTGTTTTTGACCTTACTGTGGCCAGGTTAATAGAGCAAAAAATATTATTACCTGGTGCTACAGTTTTAGAAAGGCTTATATCTCAAATTCGTGAACGTGCAACCTCAAGGTTATGGCATAAACTAGCTTCTCTTCCGGATGCTAATCAACGAGAAATACTTGAAAATTTGCTTATAATAGATGCTAAAAATAAAACCGGTTTAGAAGTGCTTAGACAGGCTGTAACCCATGAGTCTCCTATTGGATTTTTAAAAGCAATTAAACGATTTAAAATGATTTATTCAATAGGCGGCGCTTATCAATGGAACATATCCAAAATACCTATAGGAAGAGTATCAGTTTTATCCCGATATGCTTCAATTGCTAGATCCCAAACCATTAAAAGGATGCCAGATGAACGTCGCATAGCAACATTAGTTGCGTTCGCTATAACATATACTACCAGTTCCCAAGATGATATCATCGACTATATGGAACGATATTTTTCAACTTTATTTAATGGTGCAAACAGAAAAGGAGAAAAAGAAAGACTACGCTCTTTGAAAGATCTGGACAGCTCAGCACGAGAATTAAGTAGAGCTTGTTTGTTGTTGTTGGATGAAAAGGTACCTGATGAAACAATACGAAAAACCATATTTTCAAGCATACCCAAAGAACAGTTAAAATTGGCCATTGGAATGATAGATACTCTTACGAGACCAATAGATCAGACTGTTGAGTTCAAAGAACTCTTTAGGTATTATACTTCCATCCGTAGATTTCTTCCAGCACTTTTAACCACTATTAAATTTAGGGCATCAGCAGCAGGACAAGCTGCTCTTGCTGCATGGGATTTTCTTTCGAAAGTTGAGTCAAAGACTGGAAAAAATAAATTTGTGAATGCACCTACTGAGGGAATTTCAGCAAGTTGGAAAAGAGTTGTTTTTAAAGGGGATATGATAAGCTCTTGTCCTTATACTTTCTGGGCAATAGAAAAAATGCTTGAAGGTATTAAAAATTATGATATTTATCTAGAAAAAAGTGATAGATACAATGATCCAAGAAGCAAACTTTTACAGGGATCAGCTTGGGAAAGTGTTAAAAATAAGGTATTAAGCACATTAGGTTGGTCGGCGAATGCGGAAGAATCATTGAATCCATTAAAGAAAAACTTGGATATTGCATTCAAGAATACAATTAAAAATTGGGATGATAATCCAGACGTTCGAGTTGAGATGATTAAAGGTAAGGAAAAGATTGTTCTCTCTCACATTAACCGACTTGAAGAGCCAAAGTCTTTAGTATTGTTGAAAAAACAGGTTGATTCTCTAATGCCCAATACAGATTTACCAGGATTATTAATGGAGATAACTGCATTAACCAGATTTACAGACCAATTTACTCATATAAGCCAAGGTAATTCTAGAATCAAAGATTTGTCTGTTAGCATATGTGCTATTTTCATAGCCAAGGCATGTAATATTGGACTTGGACCCGTAGTTCAGCCAGGCATACCTGCACTGGAATATGACAGATTAACATGGGTGGAACAAAATTATTTTCGTACAGAGACAATTACACAGGCAAATGCTGTCCTTGCTGATCATATCTCTAAGATGGCATTAGCTAAATCGTGGGGTGGAGGGGATGTTGCGTCTGCAGATGGGATTAGATTTGTTGTACCACCAAAAACTATTTATGCGGGTCCCAACCCACGATATTTCGGCATTGGACGTGGCATAACAAGTTATGATCTTATCAGTGATCAATTTGCTGGACTAAATAAACTTGTTATTACAGGAACTATCCGTGATTCCTTATATTTACTTGAATTGGTTTTAGGTCAACAGACAACGTCTAACCCTCATGAAATAATGACAGATACCGCCGGATACAGTGATATTATATTTGGAGTATTTGCATTATTGGGTTATCGCTTTAGCCCACGTCTTGCTGATATAGGAAGTACAAGGCTTTGGCGATTTGATCCAAATGCAGACTATGGTGTCTTGAATAGTCTATCTAAACACAAATTACGTGAAGACCTTATAATTAAGTCATGGGATGATATGCTTAGGGTCGCTGGTTCACTTAAACTTGGAACTATAAATCCTACAAATCTTATAAAAATGTTACAAAGAGGCGGGAAGCCAACTATGCTTGGTCGTGCAATGGGCGAATTCGGACGAATTTTTAAGACCACTTACGAACTGTCATTTTTGGATGACAAGAATTATCGCAGGCGTATTTTGACACAGCTAAATCGTGGAGAATCTGAAAATGGTCTTAAAAGAATCGTTGTATATGGCAAGAAAGGAGAGATTCATCAACCTCACCGTGAAGGTCAGGAAGATCAATTAAATACATTAGGGTTAGTTACAAATGCTATTATCCTCTGGAATACAGTCTATATGGAAAAAGCATTAGATGCTATTCGAAATGCAGGGTATATCGTGAATTTAGATGACGTAAAACGACTTTCTCCTCTTGGCTATGATCATATAAATATTGTAGGGCATTATTCACTTGACTTAGCAAAAAAAATATTATCTGGTAAGCTGAGACCATTGCAACCAATGGATAAAAAACTATTTGGTAATAAACAGTAATTTAATATATACTTAATTATTATTTGTTATAACTAATAAAATTTTAGAAAAGAGGTTATGTAATGAAAAAAACTGTATTATTTGTTATTTTGGATAAGTATGCTGATTGGGAAGCTGCTTATTTATCTTCGCTAATTCTTGCATTGGGTCAAGAGGTATATTCTATAAAAACTGTTTCCTTGACGAAAGATAGTATTAAATCACTAGGTGGATTTACTGTTATTCCAGATTATGATATTAAATCTGCTCCAACTGATTTTGAAGGCTTAGTTCTAATTGGTGGAATGTCATGGAGAACTGAGGAAGCTCAGCAGGTTAAGCCTTTAGTAGAAAATGCTCTAAATAACAAAAAAGTTTTAGGCGGTATTTGTGATGCTTCAGTTTTTCTAGGTAAAATGGGTATTCTAAACAATGTCAAACATACTAGTAATGATTTAAATGATTTGAAGCAATGGGCTGGAGATGCTTATATAGGAGAAGAAAAGTATATGATGCAACCGGCAGTGAGAGATAATAATATTATTACAGCAAATGGCACAGCACCTTTGGAATTCGCTAAAGAAGTAATGATTGCGTTAGAAGTTGCACCCGAAAAAAGTATTTTTGAATGTTACAATTTTTATAAATATGGTTGTTATGAAGCACCTATGCCACATATGTAGATTTGATTTGATGTAATGTAATTTTATATTCAGTTCTGTCGTATCTTTCTTTTATTGTGCAACATCAAGAGCAGAAATTTCTGCTCTTTTTATTTTTAATATTAAAAAATAGTGACTATAACTCTAATGTATAAGAAAATGTATAAAATCTTAATGTCATAACTTAACAGTATGGACACCGACAAAACGTTGACGTATAATCAAGGTGTTGAATGGTGTCAATACTTACGGTCATAACGAGAGTGTGAAAAGGGGTTAAGCATATGGGTAAAATAGTAGGATATTCAAGAGTAAGCAGTAAAGGTCAGTTAGATAATAATTCAATGGAGCAACAGGAACAAGAAATATTAAATAGATATAGCAGTGCAATAATTTATTCAGAACAATTTACAGGAACAACAATACAACGACCAATATTTAATAAGGCTATAGAGGAACTTAATCCAGGTGATACTTTGGTTGTATGTAAACTTGATAGATTAGCAAGAAACACAACAGAAGGGATAGGATTAGTTCAAGGATTATTTAACAAAAGTGTAGCAGTTCATGTTTTGAACGTTGGATTGTTAGAAAATACTACAATGGGTAAATTCTTTTTAACAACTTTACTTGCAGTTGCGGAGATGGAAAGGAACACAATTATTGAACGTACCCAAACAGGTAAAACAATTGCAAAAACTAAAGAGGGTTTTAAAGAGGGTAGACCGAAGCTATATACATCAAAACAAATAAATAATGCGATTGAGATGCTAAAAAATAATTCATATACAGAAGTGGCAGAGATAACTGGAATAAGTAAGTCAACACTAATTCGAGAAGTTAGGAAAAGAAAAGTTAAATAAGTACATTGTGTAACATTGAAGATTTTAAATTTGAAAAAGATGAATACCATTATTTTCTGTTCTTATACCGGTTTTCTGTTCCATTACTACACAACCCCCATATACCCCATATATTTTATATATGGGGTATATAGTGCTTTTAATTTGATGAAGCAATAAAATTGTTGATTTAAATGACATATAATGGTGATATATAATTAGCATATATGCATGATCTTGTATTATTTTAGATGGCTATTATTCTGAGATTGTTAGCACATAATAATAGCCAAAGTACTTGAAAAAAATTTTTCCATGTCTTTCTGCCTTTTTTCTATTATAATTACTAGACTCAAAAATTTTAATACTAAAATTTTTTCATATCTATGATTCGGTCACATTTATTTACAAGTTCTTCATCATGAGTAGCAATTACAATAATAGCTCCTTGTTTAGCACATTGACGCAATAACTCGATGATAAGTTCACGGTTATTCACATCAAGAGAAGCTGTTGGCTCATCAGCGTAAATAATAGTTGCATTTTTAAAAATTGCCCTTGCAATTCCTATTCTTTGTTTTTCTCCCCCAGAAAGGACTATCGCAAGTTCATTATCCCTGTCTGCAAATCCCACCTTTTTTAGTATTGTTTGTACCTCATTACTACGCAGTTTATATTTATCTAATGTAACATTGTATGCCACACTTTCATCTTCTATGATGCCATAATCTTGATAAATAAAAGTTGAATAATCATGCCAAAATTTTGTTTTTTCCTTATCTTTCCATTTAGTTACATCTTTCTCATCAATCATAATATTTCCACAGTCAACAGACTGTATCAATCCAAGACAATTTAGTAGTGTAGTCTTACCACACCCAGATGGGCCTGTAATAGCTACCATTTCTCCTTTTTTCATTTCAAAAGACACATTGGAAAAAATTTTTTTTCCAATGATAGCCACTGATATATTATTAACTTTAATCTCCATAGTTTTCTCCATTCCACTGCTCTGTTAGCAGTACAAATAATTTCAAACACAGATTCATATTTATAGAACTTTGATGAAATGAATCTATACTTTTAGAGTATTTTCTAATCGTTACGACGAGATATTTTATAAAAAGCTTGTCTCACACATACTTGATAAGCGACTAAATTTCCAATACCATATAGAAGTACAATAACAAAAGCTACGACTATTAGAATAATTGACTGTGAGTGGTTTACAAAAAAAGAGATGATACACCCTATAATAATAGCCAGTATTGCAACAATGAAATCTTTCCTAAATGATGGTTGTATAATATCATTATATGTTTTCCCGAATGTATGCAATGTGAAAATACGTTTTTTATTAGAACCTACCCATAACTGAGCGTTCATAATTCCTGCAAATATCATTGCAATAAAAATAAGGATACACGCCATGATATAGAATACAGCTTCTTTAGCAAACTTCTGCGCCTGATATAATGCTGTGTCTACAATTGTATCAACAGACACAATATATTCTTTAATAGGAGAATTGGACAAAGCTAAACGGAGCATTTCTTCATTTGCAAAAACAACATTTCCACTTGACGCTGCATAAAGCGTAAAACCTTTAGTTTTAAGAAGTGAAACAGGGCTATCAACTAAAATAACTAATGGATTTTTTGCTTGAATTGTACTACCGCCATAGCCGACATTAGGTGGTAGTGCAAGAAATTTTTCACCTGTAAATTTGTAAAAACCAATTCCTTTTGGCTGTACTTCTTTAGTTTTTGTCCAAAGTGGAATTTGAGCATTCAAAAAGCTTTTAAGAGGTTCTGCAAGTTCTTCAAAATTCACCTTTGTAATTTTACCACCTTTTCCATCCTTATCAACACCAATATCAAAAGAATCTATCCATGCCTTATCGGTAATGATAAGGTGATCGTATCCTCCATATTCTTCTTTGTTTAACAAAATTGCTTTGTCAATGACAAGTGATAGACGCAAATTATTTTTTTCTTCCATATCATTAAGAAATTTTTCAACATTAGGGAGCATTTTCGCTGTTTCTAACGAATCAATATTTCCAAATGATAAAATCACATTATTTTGCATATTTTTCCACAAGGAATATTCCTTTGATAATTGTTGTGATACATATGCATAATTTATAGTACTTGGAATGATAAGCAATGCCAAAATAATTGACATAATACATGCAATAGTTCCCAGCTGTCTAAATCTCTCGAGTGGAATTTTTCTACATCCAAGGTGTTCTGTTTTAGGACGTACCAATATTGAAATTATAACTATAAAAAAGATTGATAATAATAAAATCAAAATGAGTGATATAAAACTTTGTAATATAATTAATGGAATCTGTCTAATTCCATTTACAAATGCTATATATACTAACATTACAATCCAAGCAATTAGAAATCCAGAAGTAGCAATCGTCATAATTGAGATTGTATCTTCTGCATGAATATGCCTACTACTCACTCCCTCTAAAAGTCTAATTGCTCTTGATTTAGCATGAGTAACAAACCATGCTATTAGTGTTGTTAAAAACAATAAGAAAGTGGTTATTATTGCATTTCCAATACCATTATGAATTAAATTATAATAAATATTTTTTAATACTGATGGTTGAGATAACCACGAAATTGTAATTCCATTTTTATCAGCCCATTCATTTATTTTATTTTTAAATCTGTCACTTCCCTGCATAGCATATTCTCCATACAAAGGTCGAGTTGCCATATCAGCCGATGAAATCATTTCCCCTTTCAGTTTTGAATCAAGCCAACATATTTTTTGATTATCAACAATCATATTTTTTGAAACTGGTTCTTTCGTTCCAAACCAAATAATATCTTTTTTATTCTTATAGTTCTCTGAATCTGTAGCTACTTTTACTAAAACCCCATCATTCCGACTTGTAAGTTCGTTCAAATTATCTATAGTATCCTCTTTAGTCATATTGGGATTAGATATATTTAATTCAAATTGTTCCGTTGTGTCAAATGGTAATTGTTGTTGTCCAAGCATAGTATATTGAAAGATTAGTAAGTATGTAAAAAGAGCAAGTATAAAACTTATTAAACGAATACTATGTTTAATCATATAATAGCCTCCAATAACATAAAAATTGACTTCGATGATATGTTAATCGTCGAAGTCAATTTTTATTGTATTTTTTAATAATGGGCTTCTACATTAACATCATTTTTTAAGAAACACGATAATAGTAGTAATCCTCCCCACTAGAAAACTGAGTTGCCCATATCTCCGCTATTGACGTTTTACCAGATACAGTATCTATTGAACGAGATGTCTTAGCACCCAATTTTACAGTACTTCCATGGGTACGACCAACTGTGTAATAAGAACTTGCTTTAGCGTTCCAAAAACCATACTTCCATGTACCACCTTCTGCTGGATATCGAGTAATTGGTCCCTGTGCAAGAGCATATGATTCAATATCAGTAGGTGCTCCTCCAAGATCCTTAGATAATGTACCAGGATTGATATTAAGAACATTCTCTGTAGGAACACTCTTTGTTGCTGCCATAACTGGTATGTGCATCATTGCTGGTGCAAGTATAGCAATACCTAAAACTGCAAATTTTTTTTAATAATGATTTTTTATTAAACATAATATTCCCCCCCCCTATATTTTATTTGATTTTATATTATCATTATCCTATTATTATGTCAATATATCTCATTATATATATAAATTAAAATTAAATGTAATAATTACAAATTAATTACGCTAAAAATAGATGCTTTATACTATTTCTAGTTTTTTTATATATAAAGTTACACATTTGTTAAATAGTAATCTACTTTATTGTAATATATTAGTAGTGGTAAGGATATGCTTCACTGCTATTTGGGGTAGTGCTCGCAAAACGCGGATTTTATACGTTAAGACAGTTATTACCAAAAAAAATCTTTTATCAAAACATTCTGACTTAGAATTAATACCTAAAGGTTCTAACTCGAAAAAGAATATTACATCAGTGTAAAGCATTGATATATCTAGGGTTTAATCACTAAATGATAAATCACTTATTTTTTGCTCAAAACAAGTTAGTTAAAGTACAATTATAATTTGATAATACTAAATAATGTTACCTTGAATGGTCTTAAATTATTGATGTATAATAGAATAAAATAATATAGCTCTATGATATAATAATAGTAAGAGTAGGTGGTGAAATAACATGGATAAAGAAATATTAGAATTTTTAAAAGAATTTAAAGAAGAGTTCAAAATACTTAATACTAAACTAGATGAAAATACTCAAATACTTAGGGCGTTAGAACACTCAGCACAAGTAAATAAAGCTGAACATGATAAAATGGGTGTTTTTGCCTATCCCCCCGAAAAGGTAAGTTAGTGTATTTTTATATCGGAGGGGTAGACTACAAGTAAGTATTTTTTTGACTACCCCTACTAAAAAGGTGGAATAGGCAGATCAATCATTTGGTACTATTTTAAATTTAGCTAATTCAAGAATAATTGCATCCATGTCAATAGACTTCGATTTTGTATTAAATTCATAGCGCCCATAGAGGTTTATATGCTGCCAGGCAACTGGCGAAATGTGTTTCAATACATCTGAGTCTTCACCGCTTACTTCTCTGTAAGCTAACATATTAGATAAAATGCTGGCATTATAATAAATAATGCAATTGGCTAGTA
>Ga0209123_1002069_pt1 | contig 17935 bp, 14 predicted proteins | sample BarGraIncu00431A_FD_184500 | JGI IMG/M metagenome (GOLD analysis project Ga0209123, IMG submission 184500) | Arctic peat soil microbial communities from Barrow, Alaska, USA - Barrow Graham LP Incubations 004-31A (SPAdes) (version 2) | ecosystem: Environmental > Terrestrial > Soil > Wetlands >... | reverse complement strand
CTTAGGTATTTAACTCTCATGCAACCTACAAACCAATTACTCGGAGTGCAGTTTCGAGTGGAGATACGTTTAGTAACTAACGCAGTTTCTCACGAAACACTACTAATTAGCGACTTCTTGTCGCACAGCAATAATAGAAGAAGACGAACTAATTAGCTTTTTGTTTTGTTAATTTTTGAAAATATCATTATGGATTTTCTCTGTCATAAACGCTAAGATGAAATCCATTAAACAAGAATATACTTATAATAATCAATGCGCATAAAATGAAAAATATAGTTAGTCTATATTTAAATTTAGGAATGAAAATTGTTAAAACCTGTATAATCAATATTAAAGGGAAACTCATTCTAGTCAATCTTGTTGATGTTATTCGTATTATATCTCCTTCTTTAACTACTATTTCATTGCTCTTTATTCCAAATTGTGTGACTTTTATGTGAGCTTTACCCTCAGGAAGTTCAATGTCTACACTGTTATTTTCCATGACACTGTCTGCCTTTTCTCCGTTTACTTTTATTTGGATTTTTGAGCCCGTGCCCTGCCATCCAGTATTTCGTATAATAGTAATTGACATATTATTATCTCCTTTATTAGAACCATTCTGCTTCTTAAATGAAATTGGTTACTTCGCCATATTATACAATATTGAAATAATTGTATTTTCAGAATATACATAACTATATATAAAATTATAACATGTTTTCTATAATGTTGTAATTTGAATGTTAATTAGTATGCCGTTTTAATAAAAAATATTGATAAATATAGCATTACCAATAAAAAAATAACATGCTAATTATTGTGTTAATTAGCATGTTAAATCTTATGTTATTTTATTTCTGGATAGTTTACATTTAAAGAAGTCGCATTAAGAAGAGTATCCAGATATTCTTGTACATCTTTCTTTGCTCCTATTAGATCCATATCCGAATAATTACCACACTGATCAGGTTGTGCTCCTGGTATCTCTCCTTCAAATGATAATACAAATTTCATCATATCTTTTACTACCTCAATAGCCTTAGTTTGATCTATGTTTCTCATAATCATGTAGAAACCTGTTCTGCAACCCATAGGGCCAAAGTAAATAACGTCTTTTGCTATGTCTAGACTTCTTAGATACGTAGCACCTATATGTTCAGTAGTATGACAAGAACCTGTTGACATAACCTCTTCTCTATTAGGTTCTTTCATTCTAAGGTCATAAGTAATTACATCTCCATCTATCCTAGATGTATATAAACCTCTTAATAACTCAATATGATTAACTTGAAAGCTTGATATAACTTCCATTATTATCTCCTCCTAATTTTCATTATACAACTCAAAGTCGTCTATCTCTCTTCGATATGTTATACCCCATTATAACATATTGAATATTAAGGAGTCACCTTACATAATTTAAATCTGATTTCGGTAAATAATAATGAGAGAAAATCTTCAGAGAGCGGTAGATAAAACAATTATCTACCGCCCTACTCAGTACTAAATATTATACAATTAGCACCCTAATCCATCGATGGATTATTATAATGTTGTTTATCTTTAATTTTTTATCTGGTAAATACCAATTCTACCTTCGAAGATAGATATTCATTATAACTATATCCCTCTTCATTAAACTCATTCAGTTCATTTGGCGAAATAATATTATTTTCAATAATAAACCGGCTCATAAGTCCTCTTGCACGCTTTGTGTAAACAGTTATTCCTTTGTATACTCCATTTCTATACTCCTTAAATACTGGTGTTATCACTTCTACATCGAGGTTACTAATATCTATTACTGTAGAATATTCCTTTGATGCTAAATCTATTAGTATATTATCGTTTTGCCTTTTTATTTCTCTTTTGAGATAAGTAGTCAGCTTACGATTCCAAAAGCTATATAAATTATTGCCTCTCCTATTTTTCATCTTAGTTCCCATCTCTAACCTATAAGGTTGAATTAAATCGAGCGGTCTCAATATACCATATAAACCTGAAAATATTCTTAGATGTTCATCAGCAAAAGATAACTGCTGCTGACTTAAATTTTCTGCACTTATTCCTTGATATACAGCACCATCATAAGCTAATAAAGCCTGTTTACTATTTGATAAATCATGCTCTTTTTCCCACATAATATGCCTCATGAAATTCTGCTCCGCAAGTTTACTATTTACTTTCATTAATCCTTCCATTTCTGGTGGAGAGTATTTTATAAGTTCTTTAATTAAGGCACTAGCCTCGTTAATAAATATAGGCTGTGTATATAAATTAGTGTTAAGCGCCTTTCCCATTTTTAAAGTTTTCGCAGGCGATAATATGGTAATCATTTCTAACTCACCTCATCATCATATATTAAAAGAATTGAATTCAATGAAACCTTTCTCCATATATCATTATTACAGATATTATAATATAAAAAAACCTATAGGTATAAACTCTTCCTTACCAATATCACCTGTAACAATATTACCTATAAAAAAGCATATAAGTATTATAATACTTGTAATTCCACACAAATTAATAATTATTGAAAATATTTTTTTCAAAATCACACCACCTCGTATGCTTTGTAATTAGCTCATAGTAATCTCCATACTAATTATAACATAAGTTCTAAATGTTAGAGATTATAACATAATCTATTAATTTTTTACACTGTAATTACTTTCACCTAAGATCAACTCATATTAAATTAAACTCAAAGAAAACACAGGTTCACTTAGCCTGTGTTTTCTTTTAATATCATTTTTTAATTATATACTCACGCCTATCGAATATCCTTCTCTAAGAGATTCCATAATGTCTCTTGGCTTTAATGCATCACCTATTACTGTATATTTAATGTCTTTCTCCTCAAGGTGTTTTATAAGCTCCGAACCATTTGATTTATACCCTATAGCTAAAATTATATTATCTACATTATTAGTAATTTCACCTTCTGTGCCCTTAATTGAAATTTTATTATCCGCAACAGATAAAACCTTAGAATCTGTTAATATTTTCACTCCATATTCTTTAAGTTCGTTTAATAATATCCATTTGTTTCCGCCTAGACCCTTTCCTACCTTACTTTGCATTTCAACTACGGTTATATCAAGTGGAGTATAAATATTATTTTTTTTCTCAGATGGCACATATTTATTTATAAAATGCAATGATGAAATATCAGTGAAACAGTTTTCGAAAAGGTAGTGTGCAGTTTCTAGTCCAACAGCCCCTCCTCCTATAATGTATGTTTTTCCTTTCCTTATTTTTTCTAAAACACTTTTATCCCCGTTAAGTATATCCTCAGCCAGATAAATGTAATTTTCTTTAATACCTTCTATATTGGGTACTATAGGACTTGCTCCCGCTGCAATAATTACATGATCTGGTTTTATTTCTTTTATCACTTCTTCATTTACTATAGTATTAAATCTAATATCTATATTAAGTTCATTTAATTCTTCCTTTATAACTTCAATAAATTTTTCTATCCCCTCTTTATGAGGTGGTTTTGAAACCACAGATAATGCTCCACCAATTTTATCATCTTTAGTACAGATTACTACATCATGTCCTCTTAATGTAGCTTCTTTAGCCGCTTGTACTCCTGCAGGCCCAGCTCCAACTATAAGTATTTTTTTCTTATTATTACTCTTTTCAATCACTAGGTTTTCATTACCAGTTTCAGGATTAAGAGCACATCGAACTTCTTTTCCTCTTAATACTCTTTCAATACAACCTTTGTTACAAGCGATGCATTTCCTAATCTTTTTGCCATTTTTAATTTTATTTGCAAATTCAGCATCTATTAAAAAGGCACGTGCTACTCCAACAAAGTCTGCCAATCCTTTTGTTAAAATCTTTTCAGCTATTCCACCGTTATTTATTCTATTACAAGCAATTACGGGTACTTTTACAACTCTTTTTATTTCTTCAGCAAATAAGGCATATGCACCTTCTGGAACATGGGCAGATATCTGAGGAATAGGTGATTCATGCCATCCTCCGGTAACACTTATAGCATCAATTTGGCCCTCTTCTAAAGAAGCACAAAATTCCTGCATAAAATCAATGCCATACCCACCTGGAATCATATCACTGGCAGATATACGAAGTATTACTGGATACTCTTCTCCTACATATTCTCGTACACATTTTATAACAGCTTTGGGGAATCTCATTCTATTTTCTTTTGAGCCACCATATTCATCCGTTCTTAAGTTTGTAAGTGGTGATAAGAACTGAGTTAAGAGATACCCTGCACTACAACTTATCTCTACCCCATCAACTCCAGAATTTTTACACCTAAGAGCTGCTTTTCCAAAGTCCTCAATAGTTGATTTGATATCCTCAATTGTCATAACATCTGGCATCTCCCTATATATTGGAGATGGAATTGCTGATGGTGCTAAAGGTTTCTTTCCACCAATGTTTGAGGATACAATATTTCTTCCTGAATGAAAAAGTTGCATAAATACTTTAACATTATATTCATGAATTACATTGGATAGAGCTCTAAAGCCTTCCATGTATTTATCCTCACCAACGCAATGCATATCAGGAGGACCCCCTATATTATTTACAGCTGAAACTACTACAATTGCACCTGCTCCACCTTTTGCTCTTGCTTTATAAAACTCAATATCCTTTTGTGTAACTTCTTTTTTCTCTGCATATCCAAGATGCATTGCTGACATAATTATTCTGTTCTTAATTTCTAAATTATTTATTTTCATAGGTGTAAATAAAATGTAATCATCCATTAACAAACACGCCCTTCTTTTTTTTAGACTCTACTGTAAATTAAGCAAACCACATGCCAACTTTATTAATAGCAAAGTTCAATCACTGTAAACCTTCATATATCCTTGTTATATAAAATTTGGGTCCTATTACTTATGCTATCATCATTTTTAATCTCATATAAATCTGTGTCATAGTTGTGACATGTCTTTTATTTGTGACACACTTTTGGCACAAATTGTTGCTATTGTGCCATTGTAATTATTTTGATATAATAACAATATCAATTCCAAACTCTAAAATTAAGGGGACTTTAAATGAATAACAAAATATATTCATCCTGGTTAAAGCTTCATAATGATTCTAATCTCAGAATTTTTTTTCCTAAGATTATTTATGACTCTTGGAATGAAAGTGTTAAATTAAATATAAACCCATATAAAAGTAAACCATTTGTTTGCTCGGATAAAGACTTTAAGAAAGTTAAAGAAGACTCTAAATCTATATATATTTATGCTAATTATGTATTAGAAAGAATGTATAAATATATGCCTGAATCAGATTTAGGACTTGCTCTATTTGATAAAAATGGCATCTTACTAAAAATTTATGGGACCGATCACTTTATTGATTGGGCAATTAAAAACTATTTAGTAAAAGGAGCTATATTTTCTGAAAATGTTATCGGCACAAATGCTATTTCTCTTGGATTAAAATATAAGCAACCTATATCAGTGGTTGGAGAAGATCACTTTTCTGAGTTTGCAATAGATATTGCCGCTTATTTTTCACCTGTAATTTTAGAACAAGAGGTAAATGAGAGTATTGTTTATGGTGGAGTGGCAATACTAGGACCTGCAGACAAAAGAGATCCTAACCTTCTTATGACAGCTATATCTATTTCAAGGGAAATCAATCTTCAATTATTTTGGTTTAATAGTATAACAACTATTACTAGCGCTATAAAGGGTTATGGAATAATAGGTATAGATCAGTCTAGTGGGAAAAACCATGTGCTTTTTAATAATAAAAATGTATTTGACATATTAAATATTCCCCCTAAAGACTTATATTATAAGTCTCTTGAAGAGGTAATCGATCATTGTCCAGATAATAAAAAATTTTGGAAAATAATTAATAATAATGAAATTGTAACAGATATACCTATAAGATTAACTATAAATAATAAACAAATTAATGTAAGTGTTAGTACAACTCTATTTTTTGAAAATAAATTTCATATTAATGGGCTATCTATACATATCAATTCTACTGAGAGATTAAACAATTTAATATCAAATCATACTGGTAATAATGCACGATTTACTTTTTCAACTATTATAGGCAAAAGTGAAAATTACTTAGATATATTGCATCATGGAAAAGCAGCATCATTTAGTAGTAGCAATATATTATTGCTTGGAGAAAGCGGAGTTGGAAAAGATGTTATTGCACAAGCAATACACAATGAAAGTCCAAGAAAAAACGGACCCTTTATAGCTATCAACTGTGCAGCGCTTCCTAAAGACCTAATATCTTCAGAATTATTTGGATATGATGAAGGTGCTTTTACAGGTTCAAGAAAAGGAGGAAGTATTGGGAAATTTGAATTAGCTAATAAAGGCACCATATTTCTAGATGAAATAGGAGATATGCCGCTTGATCTTCAAGCTATACTCTTAAGAGTTATAGAACAAAAAAGTTTTATGAGGATTGGGAGCAATATTTCAACAAGTGTTGATGTAAGAATAATAGCAGCTACAAATAAAAATTTATTAGAGAAAATAAAACAAAAACAATTCAGAGAAGATCTTTTCTATCGCCTTGCAATTATAAGGATAAATATACCTCCTCTAAGAGAAAGAAAAGAAGATATTCTTCTCCTAGCAAATAACTTTATAAATCTTATTTGTGAGAGAATAAACAAGCTTCCAGTTACTCTTTCCCCCGAGGCTAAAGATTTTTTTGTTACCTATACTTGGCCTGGGAATGTACGTGAATTACAAAATTTTTTGGAAGGTACAATACAAATTTATAACGATGCGATAATAACTTTAAGCCATATAAAACTTTATTTTAACACTGACTTGCAATTTTATGATGAATCTAAAAGCTATCCTCCTGTGCAGCTTCATAGTTCTGTTGCAATAGATATAAATGATAAAAATATGGTGAATTTAGGTGATAAAGAAAAGATGATAAAAGCACTAGCTATCAATAAGTACAACAAAACAAAAACAGCTAAATATCTTGGAATATCAAGACGAACTTTATACAGAAAATTAGTTGAATATGACCTATCTTAAGAATAGCTTCTTAAATTTTTTTTATAAGTATTACCTATCAGATGATGTTGGAAGTGAAGCGTACAATACTGTTGCTAATAAAATTAAAATATTTCATCTAAATCAGTTATAATTTTATCGGCTAACCCAAGTGAAATAATTTCATCAGACGTAAGCCACCAATCTTTCCTATAATTTTTAGTATAGAGTTTATCTGTTATATTTGTATTTGCGACAATAAACTCTTTAACTCTTTTTTCTTGTCTTTGTGTAAACTCAAAATTGTCTAAAACTTTATCTGTATTACCCACGGCACCTGTACTACCTGAATGAATTAGAGCTGTTGTATCTTGGAACACATATCTGTGGCCTTTTGAACCTGCTAGTAACATTAATCCAGCAGAACTGTATGTTTTCCCTAGGCCTATTGTGTACACCGGTGTTTTTGATAGTTGAAAAACGTTTATGAAATTTAATACCGATGCTAAATCACCACCATTAGAATTTATTAAGATCTTAATAGGAATTCTGTCTTGAGAAGCTTTACCTTTGTCTTGTTTATTCCACTTTATAATCATTAATGAAAAATCAACCAAACTATCATCAATATCAAAATTCCAAAATATCTCTCTATTTTTAATTCTCTCATAATAATCTAATGTTTCTGGGTCAGGTAGATTTAATTTCGTTAATTCCTTAACCTCGTCATCTAAGAATATATCCCAGTCTTTTTTTACAGTCATAATTCACCTTACTTCCTTTATATTATTAAATTGTATATTATTATATGTATGCAGATAATTTTTTCCACATTCAACCTCCTATAAATTTATTTATATTTTTTTATAATGGTGCTAAAATTATGCTCCTTTACTCCGCTGCTATTTTTCTAAGCTATAGCAACTATTCATATATTAAATTCATTACTAATTGCATTTTTTGTATAGAGGTTTCCATATTAATCTATAATAATGTAAAATAGTATAAGATATTACTTTTTATTTCAGTTTCCGGCCTTGTTAGTGGTACTGCAGGGTTGGCAGGAGTTGCTACGGTGGCGTACAATTATAAGGTAGATGAGGCAATAACATATTGGAAACAAGTACAAGCTGCCTATGTAAGTGTTTATAGGCATATGGGATCAGTAGGATATAAGGGAGTTACGTTTTCAGAAGCATACCAAGTACATCTTGTTGATCATCAAGGCCTAATGCTTAATTATTGGAATTCTGTTGGACCTCTAAGGGTACCTGTAGAATCATATTATTATATGTATTAAAAAGCTTGTCTCTAAACTAATAACCCTAGAAGACTCTATAATGTACCCTATAGAGTCTTCTAGGGTTTTATAGCGCCCTAATGAGGAACAATTGAGCTTACTATTTAACTCGTACAAAACGACTTTCTTTTTTATTACCACGCATCATCGTGTTTCTTTTTAATATTTATTAGCAATTGCTACCATTATTTTTGCATGTTCTTTTAGAACTTCAAACTTCTCTTCAGAAATTAACTTCTTGTTTGTAAGATAGCCGCTAATTCCGGCACCTACAAACCCTAAATCAAGAAAGTCACTTAAATTATCAGGTGTTACTCCTGCTGTAGCTATAAACTTCACATTGTTAATTGGACCAAGAATATCTTTTGCATAATTTAAACCTAATGTTGCCGCTGGAAATAGTTTTACAAAATCTGCTCCAGCATAATGTGCTTCTAATATTTCTGTTGGAGTCATTGCCCCAGGAATTGTAACTAAATTCATATTGTTTGCAGCCCTAATGATTTCTTTATCTGTATTCGGTGAGAGAATGTATTCTGCACCTGCTTCCTTTGCTGCATAAACCTGTTCACCTGTGACAACTGTTCCTGCACCAACTTTTACTTCTCCCTTAAAAGTGGAAACTAACAATTTAATAGCCTCAGAGGTTTTATTAATGCAATCTTTGTCACTTTGATCAAATGTCACTTCTACTAATTTCACTCCACCATCATTAAGAGCAGAAACCAAATTAACTAGACTTTGTCCATAAATTCCTCGACATATTGCAATTATTTTGTTTGCTTCAATAAAATCAACTATTTTTTCCTTCATATCTTCACCTCTTTAATTTATTTGTAATATTAAAATAAATTTTATCCTTTTAAATTAGATATGCACTTAATAAATAGCCTAAGGGAACGTTCCCCAAGGCTATTTTTTAAATACTTACATTTTTACCTTTTGTTTTACCTAGAATAGATCTATAAGCTTCTATTATTAATATTATTGCAAGAACAAATAAAATAGTAGCAAAAGAACCTAGAATTATATTTTTGTTTTCACTAAATAAATATTGTTTAATAAGTAAGAATAACGCTGAAAGCGATACTATAAACATAAAAATCATAGGTATTAAAGTCATCGCAGTTTTCTTTTTGTTATTAGCAAGCCATGATGTTACTGCAAGTAACGCTAAAGCTGATAATAACTGGTTTGCAGACCCAAATATTGGCCAAATATTTTCATACCCATATGCCAATAATGCAGCTGATGAAAATACAGTTATCAAAGTCGATGTATACATGTTTGCATATACTTTTTTCGTTTTTTGAGATGTATTGCTAAAAAATTCTTGGAAAATATATCTCCCAATTCTTGTAGCAGTATCTAAGCTTGTTAAAGCAAATGCAGAAAAAGCAAGAATAACAAAAACTTTTCCAATTTCTATTGGTATTCCGAAACTATTCATGAAAAATGACACACCACTTGCAAAAACTTGAGCTGGGGTACCTTGTGATTTTGCAACATACCCAACGGCTATAAGCGCAACTATAGCAATTAATCCTTCTATGAGCATTGCGCCATAACCTATGAGTTTTGCATCGCCTTCTTTAGAAATTTGTTTTGAAGTAGTACCAGAAGCCACTAAAGAGTGAAAACCTGAAACTGCTCCACAGGCAACAGTAACAAATAGGAAAGGAAATAAAGTTTGATTATTAACTTTAAACCCAGTAAAAGCATCGAGTTTCATTATAGGGTGAGTTATCAATATCCCTAAGACTGCACCACCTAGCATTGTATAAAGTAAGAAAGAACACAGATAATCTCTTGGTTGTAGTAATATCCAAACAGGGAGTGTAGACGCCAATGTAATATAAATTAAAAGAACAATATCCCATTGGAATTTATTAAGCTTAACAAATGGAAAAACATAACCAATCCATATGCAAACAAATAATAAAGTAACACCTACAATTGTGGATAATCCAATACTTGCGTTTCTTCTATAAACAGCAAATCCAAAACCCATAGCAAGGAAAATAAATAATATGGAGGCAGTTCCTGCCTGTGCACCAGTAATAAGTGTAGGTTTAGATGCATCAAATGCAAAGGTTGAAGCACATATATCTGTAAAGGCTGCAACTACAAGGACTAATGCGACCCATGCGAAAACATTAAATATCATTTTGCCTTTTTCTCCAATATTGATACGAATAATTTCACCTATAGATTTTCCCTCATGTCTAATAGATGCAAGTAGTGAACCAAAATCATGTACACCACCTATAAAAACACTGCCAATGAGAATCCATAATAATACAGGAATCCACCCAAAAATAGCAGCTTGAATTGGCCCTGCTATAGGTCCTGCACCAGCAATTGACGAAAAATGATGTCCTAAAAGAATTTTTGCGTCAGCAGGACAGTAGTCAATGTTATCAAATTTAGTGTGTGCAGGAGTTTTTCTTTTAGTGTCAAGACCCCATTTTCTCGCTAAATATGATCCATATGTAACATAAGCGGTTAAAAAAATAATAATTCCAATGAGTAGTAGTACTATTGAGTTCATAAATATCCCCCTCGTTTATTTATTATAAAGATGTAGGAATATACACCTTTCTTACTCTTTTACCTTCCTTATTTGTGATAACAATGTTATTACTTAAATCAACTAATAATAATCGTATATCACTCCAACCATGAAGGTACATTTTATAAGGTTTAGTATATTTGAATTTCTTAATGAAATTCTCTGTGCTCTTATCTATAGCAGTATTACATACTATTACACCTGTAATAGTAGAACTTTTATGCTCTCTATGAGGCCTTACCAAATTATTTACCACAGTCTTTAAATACTCAGTATATTCAGCAACCTCTTCCATATTCATAGTATTATAGTCATTTATAATACAGTACTCATTAAATTCAAATCTATCAATAATATCTTTTTGCGTCATAAACGTACGCCCACCAACACCTTTATATTCGGCAAATAAGTTTATTTTTTTACCACATAGGTCTATGTTTTTATGTACGTTAAAATTTTTATTATATCTTACAAATAAATTTTCCATGTATTCCTTTGCTACCATGAAAAACACCACCTATTTTAGTTTTGTAATATTACCTAATGTATACAGTATACTGAATTGTCTGATTTGTCAAACATATGAAATATAGTTTATTTATTAATTCGTTGTCATTTATTATGGCACATTATTTTCTATTATAAATAACGAATAAAAATTTTCTATATTTAATCATCTAAGTTTTCAGTTTCTCTAGCGCTTTTTTCTTAATCCTAGCTTTAGCATTAAATCTGTATCAATCCTACTATTTCTGTCATATTATGAGCTGAAGATGCAGCTATATATTCGAAATTATATCTTCGAGAAAGCTGGATCCGCATACAAACTATTATATTATTTTAAATATTGAACAAAAATAGATAAACAGGAGTGATAAGAAAATGAGTGTTAGACATTATGTGCTTGCTGCCACAGATGGTTTTATAGAACTTCCTACTTCTCCCGACCTACCACCAGTAGTTACTGAACGTAAGAGATTGTATGTATATGGTTTTGTTGGTGGTTTATTTAAGGTTGATGAGAAATTAGTGAATAAGGATCTTGATTGGAAAAACCCTTGTAATTGGCCAAAATTTCAAGCTTTGACAGGAACCGCTACCATACCTTCACCAATAATCTATGGAGAAACTGGTGACAGTGTTTATATAACCTTAATAAATTTAGGTATGCCTACAGCCGGTATTATGGATAATCACACTATCCATTTGCATGGTGCCCATGTAGCTACTCAAATAGATGGCTTCCCTGAATCGTCCTTTGGAGTTCCTATGTGGATGGATTTTGATTTAACCCCACCTGTAGCAACTTATTTTCTTGATATGGAACATCCGGGAACCTATATGTATCATTGCCATGTTGAAGCATCTGAACATGTTCAGATGGGTATGTACGGAGCACTGGTTGTATATCCTTCAATGAAAAGTCTTGCAGCGGCTAACATTAGAAAATTACAGAATGGTAGCTGGTTCTATGATGGAATAATACAAGACCATATTTCTAAAACTGCCACAAATAGAAATTTTGCATACAATGATATACATTCTTATTCGGACAAGGAATATATCATGTTACTTTCTGATATAGATACTAGATGGCATGATAGCGTTGAAACTGGTGGTAATTTTAATCCCGTGGATTATAGACCTGACTATTGGCTTGTTAATGGTCGTGCCTTCCCCGATACCTTACTTCCCTATCCATTAAGTTCAGATTTATACTGTGATGATGTATCTGAGCCTAACTACGAATCCTATGTGCATGTAAAAACAGGAGAAATGTTTCTTCTTAGAATGATTAATATGGGCTATCAGGTTGTACCGTGGCATATTCACGGATGGCATTTTGCAGTAATAGGTAAGGATGCTAGTCCAAGCCCACTCTTAAAAATATCTGAAGCACTAGGCTTACAAGGACATGAAGGTCTTGAAATGGGCTTTACATCTACCATAGGTTCAGGAGAAACGTATGATCTATTGATAATGGCTGAAGATAAACGTCCACAATATAGAAACTATATTGTAAATGGACAAAATTGTATATCCTCCTTGTGCAAGCAAATGCATAAATTAAGAAAAATAGAACCAAACGCAATAGCTAATATCCCAACGCAGCCAGTCAACATCGATAATATAAATACAGTCAATTATGTTGATATTTGCGATGAACCTTCATGTATTAATGACAACTTTTTTCCTCAATTTTATCCTATGCACAATCATGATGATTATAAAGTTACTAACAATGGAGTGTATCCAGGAGGTCAATTGACTTATATTCAATCAGATGCTCCGGATTCAATGTGAGAAAAAAATTAGTTTAACTATAGTTGAGTTAAGGCATTGTTGTAAAATACAGTGCCTTCTTTTTTATAAATTATTCACCATTATTTTTGGATTATGCATTTGTGTTTACTCAATCCATACAATTTTTTATGAGTTATATAGTAAGCAATTCCTAAAGGTATACAAGAACCAATCCATGCAAGAGGACTGGCCATGGATATACCGATAAAACCTAAGTATTTTGATAAAATAATAGCAGCAAAGGTTCGCATAATTAGTTCCATAACTCCCGCTAAAGTAGGAGCAAGACTCTGTCCTAATCCTTGAAGACTAAATCTGTAAATAAAAAGTAGTGCTAACACAAAATACATTGATCCATTGATGTTTAAATAGGTTTGTGCAAGAGATACTACTTTTGGATGGTTATCACCTACAAAAAGTACTATCATAAAATGACCAGCAAAAATATTAAACAGACCAACAATAATACTAAAACCTACTGATATGATGCTACATTGTTTTATACCAATACGGATTCTTTCTATTTTGCCTGCACCATAGTTTTGGGCTACAAATGTGGCCATTGTAATACCAAATGACATCATAGGTTGAATTGCTAGTATATCAATCTTTTGCGCTGCAGTATATGCGGCTACGGATACTTCACCTAAATTATTCAGTGCAAATTGAATAGTAATTGCACCGATTGCTATAATAGAAGCCTGAAAAGCCATAGGAAGACCCATTCTTAAATGATCCCATATGATTTTTTTTGTTAAATGCCAATCACTCCTATGTAGTTTTAAAATAGGTACATTTCTCATGATATGGCTAAAGCATAATATAGCAGAAATTCCTTGAGATATTGTGGTTGCCCAGGCTGCGCCTGATACCCCCATATTGAATTTTAAAATGAATAGAAAATCTAAAATTATGTTTATAATACTAGCAATAGCTAAAAATATTAGGGGTGTTCGACTGTCTCCCAAAGCTCTCATTACATTAGAAAACAAGTTAAATAACATTGACACTATAATGCCCCAAAAAATTATAATTATAAAGTTATAAGCACCTTCTATTATTTCTGGTGGTGTATGCATTATCTCTAAAATTGGTCGTGCGAATATAACGCTTATAATTGTAAGCACCATTGTGATTAATAAACTTAGTATAATACTTGCTACATAACTATGTCTTACCCCCTGTTTATCTCCAGCTCCAAAGCACGTAGCAGTGATTATGGAAAATCCAGCAGTTAATCCTTGTGAAAAGCCAAGTATAAGAAACATAATGCTCGCTGTGCATCCTACTGTTGCTAGAGCATTAACTCCAAGTGTACGTCCTACAATCAGAGTATCTGCTAAGCTATAAAATTGTTGAAAAATATTACCTATAAGTAATGGTAGTGTGAAAACTAAAATAATTTTAGCTGGACTACCCTTTGTTAAGTCTCGAATCATAAAACATGCCCTCCATTAATCAACTGATATAATATACACCATATTATATCATGAATATTATATTAAACCTCTAAAAAACAAACCCTAATCAATGAAACAATATTGTTCAATGATTAAGGCTATAAATTATCATTAATAATTTTTCTTTCCTTTCCAAGCTTCACACAAAGATTTCGTGCGAAATAAAATATTAACCAAAATAAGAATACTAAATATCGGAAGTGTAGCGCCTGTCAATGTTCCAAGACCTAAAATATGCCGGAATAAATATATGGCTACATAATAACCTATTAAATCAGTAACAGCCAAAAAAGCTCTTAATTTATTAAATGGTAAACATGTTTTGATTACAGCTAGTATGCTGACAAATCCCATTAAATAATACATTAATGTAACGGATTCTGTCTGAGAAAATCCAAGCACTGGTGTCAGCAAATAGACTACTAGAATATCGAAAACAACTAGCAATGCATTCGGCAAAGCACTTTTCAGTGCAGTTGGTAAAAATTTTGTTACGACTTTACGGTTATCTTCCTCAAATGATAGGAAGAAAGCAGGATAGCCTTCAATAATCAAGTCATTCATTGTAATTTGAATTGGTAAAAAGGGAAATGTAATACCAAAAATAGCGCACAGAATTGATAAAATAACTGAATAAATAGTCTTAATGAAAAAGACAGAGGCCACTTTAGTAATATTATGAATAGTTCGTCGACCCTCCCCAAGGACGTTTGGCAGCGATCCAAAATTTGAATCAAGGAGAACCAATTCAGCAATCTGTTTCGCAGCATCATTTCCTGATGACATTGCAATGCCCACATCTGCTTCACGAAGCGCTAATACGTCATTTACACCATCTCCTGTCATCGCAACCGTATGACCCTGTACCTTAAAAGCCTGAACTAATTGCTGCTTTTGTTTAGGGCTGACACGACCAAAAATGCTATATTTTTTTGCAGCATCAGTTATTTCATCATCTGTTTCCAGTTGAGACAGATCAATATAAGCATCACTGTTTTCGAATCCAACTTTTTGCGCAATTGAAGCAACAGTTTTCGGATTATCCCCAGAAATAATTTTTAGATTGACGCCTTCTTCTTTAAAATAGTTTAACGTTTCAGTAGCATTTTCACGGATGGCATCATCAAACACGAAAAATGCCAAAGGTTCAATTTCCACCTCATTTAACGTATCTTTCGTAAATTCCTGAATTGTGACCCCTACTGCCAGAGTTCTATTCCCATTCTGAACTGCTTTCTCCAGTTCCTCGTGCTCATCCTGAGTTGCCAGTATAAGTTCTGGTGCCCCAACGATAATAGTTCCAAGACCTTCAAATGTTATGCTGCTCCATTTACGATAAGAGCTAAATGGGATTTTATGAGAAACATTCAGATTTTGATGGGGAGTAAAACTTACGCGCATAGCTTCCATCGTTGCATTGTGGTCGTCACTTTGATAAACATAGTTTCCCATTATTTCTTCAAATGAATGGCCTTGAAAGACTTGTTGGAAAATTTGCTTATCTACCACTTCCATCTGACCCTTTGTCAATGTTCCAGTTTTATCAAGGCAAAGAATATCTACATGAGCCAGTGTCTCAAGACAGTGCATATCTTGAACCAATACATTTTTCTTTGATAGCTTTATGACACCTGTTGCAGAGGAAAGGCTCATCAATAGAACTAGTCCTTTAGGGAGCATTCCTAGCAAGGCAGCAGCAGTCGAGGTGACAGCAATCACCGTCGTACTGCTGTGCCAATAGTAGCTTTCAAGAAATAAAATAATTCCAAGGGGAACAATAATAAAACTGGTGAAATTAGTAATCGTCCTCATGGAATCAATCAGCTCAGAGTGAATTCCACGGTCTTGTTTTGCCTGAGTTGCAATCTTTGAAGAATAATTATCTAATCCCACATGTTCAACTATCGCATATGCAAAGCCACTAACTACATAGCTCCCAGAATACAAGATATTATCGACTTCTTTTAATATTTCATCTACTTCTCCCGTCAACAGGGACTCATTTACTTCAATAGACCCCGAAACAATGCGGCTGTCTGATGGAATCTGGTCGCCTGTCTGAAGCCGAATAATATCTCCTAAAACTAACTGATTGACAGGAATTGTCTGTAATTCGTTATCACGTATTGTTTTTACTTGAAGTGCATTCAGGATAGAAAGACTTTCTACAAGATTTCGTGCATGAATTTCCTGTACAATTCCTATCGTGATATTGAGCAAAATGATTGCAAGGAAAAACATGTTAGAATATGCATGTACTGAGAATAATGCAATTGCAATCAATAAATTTAATAAATTGAATAATGTAAATATGTTTTCTTTTAATATATGTTTCGTTGTTTTTATTGTTGTGTTTGGTGTGATATTCACTTGACCATCTGAAGTTAGCTTTTCTACTTGTACTATAGTCAGTCCTTCCGGATGCGTCAGTGAATCTGATTCATTAGTTAACATTTAAGGTCCTCCTTGTTCTATGTTCTTTGATTTTGGTTCAAGAAAATACTTCCTCTTCTGGATAGTTGAGTAATTCTCCTTAAGTGTTATTTTAGTATTATTATATAATAGTGCTACTCTTGGAAGTAATTACAAGCTTTTTGCGGGATAATCATAGTATATATTCAAAACATTAAAAACAGATTAAAAAAGTATTAAATTATACTTGTAATTGATTTTTTTAATCATTGCATCACAAACGGAAGGTGTATTTCTACCCTTTTCTCTTGCAGAACTTATAATTGTATGCTTTTCAATTTTTATATTATATTATGTATCAAAGATGTTTTTTCACTTATACAAATACAAAAATAAAAGATTAGAAACATTAAAAAACTTTGGTTTAAATACACTTGCTGTATTCGGAGTAATATATTTTTCGTTTCAGCTTCTATGGGGATTTAATTACCAAAGACTTTCAATAGATAAAATATTCGAATTAAATATACAGAAGTCATCCTCAACTGAAGTTGTTGAGCTTTGTAAAATTCTTATAAAAAATTTAAATTCTTTAAGAGAAAATTTAAATGAAGATAAAAATGGAGTAATGGAACTCCCTATAATAAAAGATATATGCTAAAAACTGCTTATCTAGGATATAGTAAAGCTTCACTAAAATATCCTAAATTAAGAGGTTATGCCAAAGAAGATGAAGCAAATTATATTGCATATGTAGCTTGTATAAATCATCCTGATATATACTTTAAGTATTCTGGGACACTTAATGCATTAACTTATTCATTTAATGCATTAAAAGAAAATGATAGTCAAAAATATAATGAATTGCTTTTAACCTGTAGTAGCAGTGTCCTTAAGGACT
>Ga0209123_1002068_pt1 | contig 17935 bp, 8 predicted proteins | sample BarGraIncu00431A_FD_184500 | JGI IMG/M metagenome (GOLD analysis project Ga0209123, IMG submission 184500) | Arctic peat soil microbial communities from Barrow, Alaska, USA - Barrow Graham LP Incubations 004-31A (SPAdes) (version 2) | ecosystem: Environmental > Terrestrial > Soil > Wetlands >... | reverse complement strand
CTGGGATGACAATACCTGGGAAAAGGATGCAACTGCTGAAGACCTGTCAGTACTGATAGTCTATAATCCTACCAAGGATGCAGCCGTATCGGTCATTGGAGCCATCACCCGCGCCATTGGAGCCCAGACCATCACTCTTCCCAATTCCTACACAGGCGATGAGGTGCAGTGTTACATTGCATTCACCAACGCCAACGGGTCTGTTATTTCAAACAGTCAGTTTGTAGGTAGCATTATCGTTACCTAGTTGTAAGCAACCATCATTAATTAAAAAACCGCTCTCTATCCAGGGGCGGTTTTTTTTATAAGTAATTGAGTTCACCAAATCGAGACCCATTAAAATACCTGTTCTTAGGTGAGAACTGAATCCTTCGAAACATTCAGACCGCTTTCTTTGATAAGGGATAGGCCACTGGCAGGAATTTGAGCAGTCAACATTCCAACATTCAGGAACAGGAAAATTGTCAAAAAGTGAAATGTTTTTAGTTGTCTCATAAGTTAGGATTGTTTTGTTAAATTATCGAATCTTCAAATATTAATTAATTACCATTTTTCTCACTTCCATATTATCAGCTGTGATTATTTTTATGAAATAGACTCCTGCAGCTATGGATGATAGATCAATTTCAAGTGTTTCACCTGTAATGTATGTGTTTTTTTTATTCAACAATTCCTTTCCGTTCATATCCAATAATACACAATCTAATTTGGCCGGATGATTATAAAATGTTATTGTAACCTTATCATCCGCAGGCTGAGGATAAATTGTTTTTATCAAATTGCAATTCTCATTCAGTGATGTGGAAATGCCTGTTAGGACACAGTTTGAATTTAAAAACTTAGATAACATTCTTATATAATTGGCTTGATAATAAATTGCTGGTTCAGTAATTGTAAAGGAATTAACAGGCCACTCGGTATTAAAATCCTTCCATGATTTTTGTACGGGTTGACCTTTAGGCGGAGTGAGGTTTTCTGAAGTACATACTGAATTGGCATTGCCACAATTGGCCGGGCAACAGTTATCCACACTATAGTCACGATTAGGGCCACCCGGGACGTAGCCCGGTGCAGGGCCATAAGTGGATTTTCCTACCTCATCCCACAATGGGCTCCTATCTGTAAACCAAAGATGGTATATAGAATTGGTTGAATTTTCAGCACCGTAATTACCCATATTAGTCAGATATGTTTTTGAATTGGGATTTACTCCATGAAAATAATGAAGATAACCTGCTGCTGCATTTTTGTAATTACTAGCATTGACTGAATTCAAATTATAATAATTCATGGATAAGTGCATATTTGCCAGACCACCCTTACCAATGTTGCTTCCCCAATGGTACTCACTATCATTTATAAAAGCCCTGTAAGCATCTTTTTTATTTAGGTAGGAAGGTAAATTTTCAGCAGTGCCAAATTCTAATGAATTTGAATACTTGGTTTTGATAGTTGACGCAACAGTAGGAGTTGCACCTGGTAAAGCAGCATAATACAACAAGGCATCTTGCAGGAATAACTCATACATATAGGCTTTTCCCCATGCAATTAAATGGACAGTTTGATAATTGGCCTCAACAAATGTCTTATAAGCAACGGTTTTGGTTGCGGCATATAAAAAAGTAGCTGCAATAAATTTTCTCTCAAATAATGGAGTAGAGTATTGGGTAGAATTAATTTCCTGTTCACCTGCTGCAATAAGACCTGTATTAAAAAATTGAACATTCGGATGGTCGATGGCCCAGGTCCATGCATTGGTAGCAGCAGTTTGTAAAATAGTTGCATAATCAGTTTGTCCAACAGCCTTAAATTGTACAGCTGCTAAAGCAAAAACAGCAGCTCCCGAGAAAGAAGCAGAGGTGGTTGCAGGGCCATAAACTCTGGGTCTGTTATCAGTAGAAGGGGGGCTGAATGTACCATTACCTGCACCCATTACACTTAATACAGAACCATCGGAATTTTGCATTTTTAATAGCCAATTCAGTTCTATTTTTATTTCATCCAGGAGATCAGGCACACCGTTCCCGGATTCAGGAATATCATAATTATCCGACCACACAGTTGGATTTTGCTCATAAGCCAGCAGCATATCAATCATTGCACCCCAAGCAAAGTTTACATACTTATTATAATCCCCTGCATCATGCCAACCTCCTGAAAGATCCTTTGAAGTAGAGACATTGGTATTATTATATAATCTGCAATCTGTATCTTGTCGGATTCCAATGTGGCAGGCCTTATCAGTATAACCTGTATCCGAAAAAGGAGTTTGTTTTGCAATACCACAACGTTGATAATAGAATACTCGCATGGCACGTTTCATCACTTCAGCATATACACAATTACTGATCTCAAAACGGTAAGAACCAACATTGTTGGTAGGGTCAAATATGTAATAACTACCATCTGTTGTTACAGTTGAAAAATCAAACCAATAGACGATATCACCTGATTGTGCATGTATGGCGCCACCATTCCAGGGAGTTATAGCTGCGCTGTATACTACGGCATCGGTAGTCCAGTCACGCACCTCGTAAGTAGTGCCGGGAGTAAATGAAAGTGCAGCATTATAGCCAATTTGAGGGTCGCTGATGACCGCTATTTTCTCATCAGTTGGTATGTAACCGAACTGATCGATTTTTATGAATTGAGAAGTTGTTGCCGGTCCTGCATAAGTTACCAATGAAAAGGCAAAGAAAATTGCGAATAAAATATTGGCAGCTGTTTTCATTTTCATTTATTTTAGTTTAAAGTGTCTAAAGTACTTAAAGTATCTAAAGTGCCTGGAGTACTTCCAACTTTAAGTACTTTAGTTCACTTTTTGTGTTTCAAAGTTTAGTGAATTTTTCGGTTTGAACCATCTGATTGTTTTTAATCCTGATAAGATAAGTCCCGCTTTTCAGAAAATTCACATCAATGGCCTCATTATTATCAATAGAACCATTGATCATTGCCTGTCCGTAAACATTTAGTATTGAATAAATAGTATCGTTTTCTATTCCTGAAACAAATAACTTATCTTTTGTTGGCGTAGGAAAGATATTCATTTTTTCCCCCTGTGCCATTTGGTCCATTACTGAAGTGAGTTCGCGGTTAACGGTAATGGTTCCCATATTATATTCACCGTAATCAAAAAAGATACGCATCACCTGCACACCCTTTTTTAGAGCAATACTCTTTAGATTCCTACTTACAAATTTGGAATAGCTGCCTGTTGTTATCACTGCAACCTTTCCTGTAATGTCAATTCCATCCATTTCAAGGTGAAATTTACCATAGCGGCCTGCTGTTGCAAAAAGCAGTTGGAAGTTATAATTTCCCTCTTCAATTACATCAACCATGTATTCCAGCCATTCACCCGTTGCAATTCCGCCAATCGTTCCCTCCTCTAAAAGAAAAGCGGTATCAACTCCCTCATTGGGCCTGATTCCATCCCCATCATTGGCTGGAGTCAGGTCATGGTATCCAATACCTTCACCACCCTTGTCAAAATAAGTAACATTGATGTTACCCGGTATCGTTTGAGGGTTGCCATTGGGGTAGGGTACTTTTGCAGCCGAAGCCAGCATATTAATTTCGCAGGTTGCGATAAAACCCCCGTCATTGGTTTTTGCAGTGATAATTACTGAAGCATTCCTGGATGAAACTGCCGTCACCAGTCCATTGGCATCAACAGTGGCTGCATTGACATCACTGGTAGTCCAGAGTATCTTTTGATCTTCTGCCAGAGCCGGAAGGGCAAAGGCAGTCAGCTTTTTTGTTTTACCTGACACAAGAACTATTTTTCGATCAGAAAGGCTGATACCGGTAGCTTTTAATCCTGCAACAGGTTCACCCCACCAGTAGTTTTTACTCTTCGCAACCCCAATCAGGGTATCAATTGCTTCATTCAGTGTTACATCACCCCAGTCGCGCCAGTCGATCCATCCAGAGCCAATCTTTTCCAGTGTCTGTGCATTTTCCTTGAACCCATCTACCTGTTTGATGAACTCATTTCCTGGTAATTTAGACACATGGTCATAAAACCATTCAGTACAGATTACAGGATGATAAGCCATCAATGTTTTTACGGCAGCGCTTGTAGTAGAATTATACATGTGATAAGCCACCGTGGTATGAGTCCAGTCGATATCAGCGCTGTAATTATCAACTACATTCACAATTCCCTGAGCAATGGTATTGAAGCTGAAAAACAGGATCTGTCGGTTGGGTGCAAGGGTTCGGATGGAGTTGTAAAGTTTCAGGTAGGAAGTTTTAAAATCAGCCTTCAGATAATCGCTGACCACAAAAGTGGGTTCATTGGCCGGCTCATAATAAACCAGGTCATTGTCTTTATAACGAGGTGCAACAGCGCTCCAGAATTCATTTTCAAGGGTAAACAGGTACGTTTTATCAAACTCCTGCTGGGCGCCTACATTGTGAAAATTGATAATCAGGTTCATCCCCGTAGCAGTCGCATTCTCAACACACTTATCCAGGTTGGGAAGTACTTCGGTGACACTCCAATAGGGATTAGAGTGATTTTTGTAGTAAGGATCTACCCAGCAAACCCTTATCGTATTGTACCCGTTGTTCTGGATGGTTTTCCAATTATTGATATCCTTTGCAAAGGCTACTGACTGATCAAGCGCTTTTCCCAATACCATCGGTGTTCCTCGCATGGTAGTCCCGTTCTTGTCTTTCAAAGCCCCAATAATTGGTTTCTGTAATGAGTATATCTCCATTTCCTTTAGCGCAAAACCCTTGGCAGTAGACATCTCAGTACCAAGCATTCGGACATATCTGGAAGAGATAGTTATGTTTTCAAAAGCATCAATTCCTCCGTCACCATTGGCCTGGGTAGAAATGGTTGTCCATGTTGTATTATCATCCGAAACTTGTATCTGGTAAGCTTTACCATAGGCTTCGCCCCAGTTCAGTACAATCTCCTTAATGGGCACTGATTGTCCCAAATCAATTGAAATCCATTGATTATTGCTGTAACTACTATTCCAATTAGTGACTGAATTCCCGTCAAATGCCAATGATGCGCTGCTACCGTTCAAATTAGAAGACGAGACAGCAGTTTTATGGATACTCCAATTATACAATCCATCTGCAATTACGTTGATCGTTACACTTTTGGTTATTGTAGAATTTTCGCCTTTAGCAATCAACGTGTATACTGTGTTTGTGGTAGGTTTCAGAATCATAGATCCCGAAGGAGAAACTACTGTACCGTTTAAGCTGATCTCGCCTGCCCCTATTGTAGTCCAGCTAACAGTGGTAGATTCTCCCTGTTTGAGGAGTTCTGAACCTAAGAGTAAACCTGCTTTTACGGGTTGAATATAGGCTGGTGTGTTGGTTCGAAATGGAGTTGCAGGCAATCCTTCCTTATTAAACAAAGTGCCGATTGCAGTATCTGACCAGGCATATCTGACATGTTTAGGAGCTGCTATATTATCATTCCAAACCAACAATGTTTGATTTTCAATGAGTGTCTTGGCAGGATAGAAAACAAGGTCGCTGCCTGCAATTTCGAATTGGGTGGGAGCATTGTTTTCAGCAGATAGTCCCGTTCCGGTGTAATCAAAATTAACCCTGATTTTATTTGCTTCAATTTGCATTGATTTATATTGAGGACCCGAGAATACAAGGTTCGACTGTCCATAATTTTTTGCCAGCGCCCACAGGGCCAAACGGTGTCCAACTTGTTCTTTCCTGGCCGGATGGATATTTATATTATCTCCCACATCGAGTGTTCCTGCCATCCCTGTATTTTTTAATAACTGGGCATACGCCTGAGCTTCCCATGTTTCAGAAAGGGAGCCTCCGTATCCATTCCAGGGACAGAGTTGAACAAAGTAAAAAGGCAGGTCACTTTTTTGAAAGTCATTGCGCCAACCTTCAATCATGGCAGGGAAGAGTTCGGAAAGCTGTTGAGCTCTGCCCACGTTTGTTTCGCCCTGGTACCATAGAACCCCTGCAAAAGTAAAGGGAATAATTGGGGCAACCATACCATTATAAAGTACTGTAGCCGTTTGATTATCATCCACTTTTGTAGATACCCAGGGTCCTTTGTTCTTATAATCGGTCACAAAATTGAGTGAGGCCGGATTGGCCCATGTTTCACAACTAGACCCACCCCAGGCACTCTCTACCAGTCCGATTGGAACATTCAACGCTGTGTGCAATTCTTTTCCGAAAAAATAACCCAGGGCGCTAAATGGCCTGACAGAAGTAGAAGTGCAGTTTGTCCAGGTACCATCTATCCAGTTTTTCACGATGTTTTGCAATGGACTTGCGATAGATTTTTTCCCCACGATAAAAAGTCGTATTTGGGGATAATTGGCAGCTGCAATGGCCTGAGCGCCGCCTTCAACAGTCACATCAGGAAGCCAGCCTTCCATCGGCAATTCCATATTTGATTGCCCCGAAAGAAACCAGACTTCACCAATTAAAACATCTTTCAAAACGATGGTATTGGTTCCTTTAACGGTCACTGTATACGCTGTTCCATCGGTTTTAGCTATGGGTGTTTGAAGTTTCAAGATCCACTTTTTATTTGAATCAGTAGTTGCTTGTATGGTTATATTGTTCCAACTGCCTGTAACCGATATGATATCGCCAGCATTGGCCCATCCCCAGATACTTACATCCGTGTTCTGCTGCAATACCATGTTGCTGGTAAACATATCAGACAGTGTCATCTGTGCCAACAACTGATGTGGCAATGCCCAGAGTAGCAAGCTTATTGTTAAAACAATTAGACTTTTGAATTTTGGTTTTTTCATGGTGGTATGATTGAAATAAAGTGAACTAAAATATTTAAAGTATTTAAAGTGAACTAAAGTATTTAAAGTATTTAAAGTGACTAGAGTATTTAAAGTCTGAGTTGCTGAAAGTACTTTAGACACTTTAGTTCACTTTAAGTACTTCTTCTCGCTATTCATTAATACTGGCCAACTTTCGCAGTAATTCTCTGGTTTTTATGCCTGATTCTTTCATGTCTGCATCTTTCCAGTTTCCTTCTGATGAAGCATTGGCTTTCAACATAGAACAAGATTCATTTTTATCGGCCACCGACCAGGTTATCAGGCTGATTTTGTTGGTAGTACACCAGTCGATCCATTTCTGCCATTCAGGATAATTTATGGCCCCATCGCCTGAAGCTTCCATGCCTGCTGATTCGGAAATGAAAATTGGAATCCCTTTTTTGAGGGCATAATCACAACGGTTGCGTAGTGATTTACCATGTGATCCTGCATAAAAATGGCAGGTGTACATGATGTTGCTGTAACCCACAATTGGGTCGTCGGCAACCATGTGAATATCCTGATCCCAATGAGGACTACCTACTAAAATAATATTATCAGGGTCAATAGCGCGGATGGTTTTAATCAGTTCAATGGAATACTCTTTCACCAGCGGCCATGAGTCTTTGACCGGCTCATTAAAGAGTTCATAGATCACATTTGGCTGCTTGCCATATTTAGTGGCCATTTCAGTAAAAAAGACCTTTGCTTCAGCCAATCTGATGTTGTGGCTGTGAAAGTCGATCAATACATAAATATCGTTCTCAATAGCCCCTTGAATGACCGCTTCAATCTTCTCTTTTGAACTTTCAGGACTATCCACATAGCCCCCTTTAGGTTCAACTCCCATAGCTGCCCTTACTGCTGAGCATTTCCAGTCAGTTGCCAGCCATTTAACAGACTCCTGGTTGTAAAAACGTGGCCACCAGTTGTGCCATCCATAACTTATTCCATTCAGAACCGTCGCATTACCATGCTCATCTGTTAATTGGGTACCTTTTACCGAGAGATTACCGTGCTTTTTTACCGGCTGGGCCTGAAGGTTCAGGGAAATGATCATTCCCAGAAATAAGTTAAAAGCAATAAGTTTAAGTTTCATAGTTTTAGATGGTTAGATGGTTAAATTGGTTAAATGGTTATATGGTTTCATTATTTCTTGATTAGTTTAACTGTTTTATTATCAGTGCCTGATTGAAATTTAATCCAGTACATACCTCCTGAAAGTGATCCTGTAGAGAATTCAATCTGATGGTTCCCAGATCCATAAGTATTATTGCTGATTGTTTTCAACAAATGTCCGTTGATGTTAAATAATCCAATGTTTAATGGTCCGCTTTCAGGAAGCCAAAAGTCCAGATGTACCAAATCTGTGGTGGGATTTGGATAGACGCTTGCCTTGAAATTTCCTTTTTGAATAATAGGGTTTAAGGCAGTAATCAATGCTTTCAGAACAACCGTATTTACTGATAAAGGAGCAAGGTCAAGGATGATTTGATTGTTTTGAGCTGTTACATTGCTTTTTACCAGTGCATTTTTAGCATGTGATACAAAAGTCTCGGTATTGGTTAGTTTTGACAGCGAATACATGTTGTAAGCGCCATCATTCAATGTAAATCCCGTAAAGTTCAGACTGATCTGTTTGATATCAGTCAATGAGCGGTTTACCAGAACCACTGACATAGAATCTTTCGAAGTATTGACAGTGGGATAGGCAGAAACCATTGTCTCATCACCCGAAGTAGCCTGGACATAATTTCCAAGATTGTATCTGCTCAACAGGTGAAGGGTTTCCCACATTCCCACTTTCCAGCTCCATGGTGTAAATATTTCGACGCCTTGTTTCATAAATTCGCCCATTGTTGAGGCATACCAAACAGCTTGTATATTCGGGTTGGTCGAGGCGTTATCGGTTTCGGTAACACCAAGTGTAATCCCATGATTAGTCCCCATGTATTTGGTCAGCCAATCAGCACATCGCCCCAGGATAAATTCTTTATTGATCTTGTTATCCCAGCCACCATTGACAGCCATAACCCCATTAGCGCCGGGATATACATAGGCGCGGTCGAAAAAAAGTCGGTGAAGCTGAACACATGTCGCAGCATCACTTTCTCCTGGATAGCTATGAATATCCAGCACATCGAGTAATTTGATACCACTTGCCTTTTCTTCTTCAGCAATTCGTTTGATAAAGAATTCCAGCCAAGGGTAGTTAACTCCGTTTATTTTGCTTCCTCCGCTCCAGTTATACCATTGCCATTCGTTGGCAGGAACAGGGCCAACCAACTTAATGGTTGGATATTTTGCCCTTGCTGCTTTGGCAACTTTGAAATACAGTTGCATGAATTCCTCGGCTGAAATTTGGGTTTTCATCACATCGTCATGTGTACCCGACCAGATTTCAGGCTCATTATCCATATTCCAGTATTGGAGCTTGTCTTTATCGTATCCAAGTCCTTTAGCGCCAAACCATTTGTCCAAGATACCAACAGTCGAGTCAGCAGGCCAGTCCTCTAAATATAGATCCGAATTACCTTCAACCAATGCTTTCCCAGAAGGGTCAGCAGTATTGGGTTGACCTCCGCCTGCCAGATTTTGGTTTACACCTGACCACCATTGTGATCCATTATAGACATAATCATTGAAATTATGGGTGGTATTTGCAGCCGCTTTTCCAATTAATTGAAAGGTCCACATACCAGATACTCCCGGCAGTTTATCAAAAAGATTTTTTGCAGCCCCATCCCAATCGTTTGAATATACATTGTTGTACCAATCGGGATGACTTGAAAGCTTATTTCTCCAATTGTATTTGGTCGCGTTATTTCCTCCACCCTGTCGGACAAAACGAACACCGGCTTCTTTGGCCTTTGTAATTTCTGCAGTTGTACCTGTACTTAAAAATGTACTTGGCAAAACATTATTCTTACCGTAGATGAATGGAGAAACAGGTTTTAGTCCTTTTGTCAGATCAATATTGATGATAACAGGAGTTTGTGCAAAGGCAAAATTCCCTGTGATAACTAAAAGGCTTAACAATGAGCTGAATATTGAAATCTTCATAATTTATTGAATGACAATCTTTTTACTGAATTTTTGTTCTCCTGATATTGCCTGGATGATATATACTCCTGAATGCAGGTCTTGGATGGGAAGAATGAAATTTGTTTCAGGCTGCTCAATTACTTTAACTACCGTGCCCAGTATGTTATAAATTTTTAGGACTTCAGTTGGATGGTCCATTTCTAATTTAAAAATCAAATTCTGTTGTTTCTGAAATACTGTGAAACCATTGTTCATTGCGATTTTAGAAGTAATGGAGGTGACAACCTTTTTAATGTCCATATAATCAATATAAAACAATGGTTTGGCAATGAATGAAAGCCGCATAATTTGAGTACCTGATTCAAGGTTCATCGAAAAACTGACAGGCTTAGTTTTTGTCCAGCTATAAGTTGTAGGGGCATTAATGATTTCCGATTCAACTGTCCCTATTTTAAGACGGAAAGTTCCACCTCCGGCAAAGGCTGCAATGGAGGCACTAAGTTCGTAGATTCCCTTTTCGGCTACATTAACAGTATATTCAAGCCATTCACCGGGGTAATTGTCAATCACATAATAAACACCGTTACCTATGGCCAAAATATCAACCGGTTCTGTGGGTCGGTAATCTTGTGGTGTGTTTTTCAGATCCGTATCATGATAAGTCAGTCCATCTTCCCCAATATCGAAGTTTTCCATTTCAATTCGTCCGGGAATAGGAGGTACCTGGCCGGTAAATAATTCTCTGATTACCGGTTCCTTAGGGACATAGGTAGGCAATAATATCTTTTGAGGATAGGAGATCAATACACTACCGTTGGTGTAATGAGCCACAAGCCGGTAGTAATATTCCTGGTTACGTGAAAGTTTAGATTCACTGAAAGAGGTGGTATCTCCTTTGACCGAAGCAATTCGTTTAAAGGTGGAGGCAGAAGTACGACGTTCAATGGATATGCTGTCGTAATCTGTCGCAAAATTGGTCCAGTCAATTTTTACTATCGTATCCTTTACGATTGACAGTTTTTGTATTTTAGGTGAAAGCAGCGATGAATGGGTCAGAATGTCTTTTATATCATCAAACCAGGTTTTCGCTGAACGGTTCATAATTTTAAAATCGCCTCCATCATCCCAGGCACACAGGGAGAATCCGAAAGTTTCGGATAATTCCACGTAAGTTTTGTATTGCTTCATACGTGAATTGAAATCGCATTTTGCCATTGAACCAAACTCACCCAGAAATACAGGGATATTGTTTTTGACTGACCAGTCTTTGACCTTCTGGAATTTGACTTTCAATGTGTTGATATCGGCAGCAGTTCCAAAAGTTCCCGTTCCAACCAGTCCAAAAGGGTAGGGGTCGTATGAGTGAAATGAGCCAATCAGATAGGGGTCGTTTGGGGGAATAGCAGCATTGATCAAAGCATCTGATCCACCCCAATCAATTCCCTGGAAGATGATAAGCCGGGTTGGGTTGGTTTTCCTGATGACATCAATTGCTTTTTGGTGCATGTCATCATTTTGAGCCTTTGTCATAACCCCTTGAGGTTCATTGCATATCTCAAAGATCAGCTTTTCTGATTTATTTTTAAACCTTACGGCTACCTGACTCCAAAGACTATCAAATCTGGCCTGGTTAATGGGATTGTCGTAATTATCTTTAATCCAGCTGTCATGATGTGTATTGACTACAATAAATAATCCTCTTGCCAATCCCCAGTCGATGATCTGTTCAACACGTTTAAACCAGGTTTCATTTATTTTGTAAGGTGAGGTGGTGCCTAAATGCAAGTCCCATCTTACAGGGATACGAACAACGTTAAACCCTTCATTTTTGTACATGTCGAAATAGTATTCCTGAGCCAGTGGATTGCCCCATTCGCCCTCATTGGGCGACTCAAGGGTGTTCCCCATATTGATGCCTTTTGACATTTGACTAATGGCATCATTAGGAGTTATTTGGGCCGAAACAAATGCAGGGATAGCCAATATTAATAATAAGATGAACGTTTTAATAGGTAAACTTTTATAATACATAGTTAATTTTTAGGAAAAAGTAAAATACTGCACGTCGCTTTGAATCTCTGTAAAGAGTAAAAAATTTAATTCTAATTAACTGTTCAAAGATAAATTTATACTTTCAAAGTTACAAATTTAATGATACACTGATCGTTTCATTGAATATTATAAATGTAACGTATCTTTCAAAAGTATAAATATTCAATCAAAAAAGTCATTCAGGTAATCTCCACACGTCATTGTGAGAGGTAAGCTATTTTTCAAATAACCACAATGCTGAGATGACAGGATGTTAGATTGCTCTAATGGTGGGATTGCTTTCCCGAGGGATCGGGACAGGCAGTGCCTCGCAATGACGGGCATGCGGAGAGCGGAACGTCATTGCGAGGAACGAAGCAATCTCACCTTTTGAGTGTAAATACATTTGATTCATTTTCAGCCATTTACCCCGAGTACTCGGGGTCATTGCGAGGCACTGCCTGTCCCGATCCCTCGGGAAAGCAATCCCACCATAAATGGAAGTCGTCATTGCGAGGAACGAAGCAATCTCACCTTTTGAGTGTAAATACATTTGATTCATTTTCAACTGTTTACCCCGAGTACTCGGGGTCATTGCGAGGCACTGCCTGTCCCGATCCCTCGGGAAAGCAATCTGTACATTATATAATTTATGTGGGATTGCTTCGTGCCTCGCAATGACGGCAATGCGTTGATCGGCACGTCATTGCGAGGAACGAAGCAATCCCACATCAAGAGTGTAAAGGCCTCACATCCTGTCATTCAAGCTTTGTGGCCATTTTAAAAAATAGCTTACCTCTCGCAATGTCTCATCCAGATTATAGTAAGGCCCTTCAACAACTTCCGTATTTCTGCCAAACCGCCAATAAAGACAATAAAGACAATAAAGACAATAAAGACAATAAAGACAATAATGCCAATACCACCAATCCGTAAATTGGCGGAAATGGATCAGTATAATTCTCCTGATAGTCCCGATAGCTATCGGGATCGGGATTAATTCGTGAAATTTCTTCACAAAAAAAAGGGCCCCGTAAAGGGCCCTTTTTCACTTAATTCATTTAATTGGTTATTTCTTGATAATCTTCTGGATATTCACGTGTTGATTACCGGCAGAGATTACAAAAATGTAGATACCTGCAGGTTGAGACTCAAGAGAAACGTTATCAGTTGAATTTTCAGCGATTACATCACGCAAGATCATACCTGCTGCATTGAATACCTGAACCCTGTTTCCTTTTGCAAGGCCCTGAACGGTTACTCTACCGCTGGTTGGGTTTGGATACATTTTGATAGTTGATGCAATGGCAACATAATTACTTCCTGTTACGTCTTCAAGAAGGTAAGTAGCAGTTGATGTTCCATCAGCAGCAGTTACAAGCAGTCTATCACCCAAAACAAAGGTTGAACTGGTATTCTCCACTCCGAGTGCATTCACCACTTTTAAGTTTGCACCAAGAGAAGGATACAAATTAGCTTTGAATTCACTGATCGATGTTGTCAATGATGCCCCTTTAATGATCAGATTAATCTGATTGATTTGATAAACATCAGAAAGTACGAAAGCCATGTACATTGGAGCGCGGAAGCTAAGCATTGAGAAATAATATGCTTTTGTAACTAAGCCATCTGCAGAAGTTACAATCAACTTGTCATCTCTGTAAATGTCACCTGATAAGCGTTCAAAACCCAATTTGTCATAGTCTTTCATAGTTGCTCCCGTGGCAGGATACAAATTAGCCAGAAAACTAGGAAGAGTAGTTCCAGCTGGTACAAAACCGATTACAGAACCTACCTGGTCAACACTGTAAAGATCAGAAGTAACATAAGCATCACCTGGTGCTACAGTTGGTTTTAACTGATACGTTATTTTGGTAGTTCCATCTTCTGCAACTACTTCGAAATAGATTTTGTCTGTTGCAAGTACTTGTACGTAAAGTGAGTCATAATTCAGTTTGGTAAACGACATGTAAGCATCATTCTGGTCAGTAACGGTCAATGTAGCGCCTGCTGGAACGACAACACCGTCAAATACAGTCTTAAGCAAAGTGTTTTTATCAAATCCTGAAATTGTACCCGTTGTAGTTGCTACATCAATGGTGTAAGGTGCTGAAGTCAACACTGCATCATGATTTAAACCACTGACAGTCACGTCAAGAATATACCTGGTAGTGTTGGTGCTATCCTTAGAAATAACAACCAAGGTATCACCATTGGCGATTTCAGCAGCATCAAGCAATTTAATGCCATCGACTTTTGAAGTCACTTTAAGCGCCTGAGCTGGATCGGCTTTAACGATTGCATCATAGAATCCTGTTACAGTTGTACCGGTTATTACACCTCTGATAGTTTCCTGGTTGCTAAATCCTTTGCTTACTTTGTAAAGTTTTGAAGTAACGGTCGATTTTTGTTGACTAACTTCATTCATGACATGTGAGCCAAGTCCTAAAGTGACGTTAAGGATCTGTTCGGGCCAGCCGGAGTTCAATGCAATAAAAGTGGCTTCAGTGGTTCTAGACCATTCACTGTCATCCCAATTTGTTCCGTTTGAACCGCCAACAACTGGGTTTGGTTTGTAAATTTCAGGTTTTCTGTAGTTAGCCTGAATTTGGATTTCATCCGTACCACCAACCTGACAAGTTGTTCCACCGCTTCCGGTTCCAAATGATTCAATCAGTTCAAAATCCATAGGATCGGTTGCCGGCTTTAATCCGTTTTTAACTGAATCGTTCTTTATTTTCCACATGTACATTATAGCATTGTTCCAACAATGAATCGCTGTATTGTTAAAGATATTTGGTCTGCCCCATGGGTTTTTAAAGAAGTCGATGTCGATTTGATTCCTGACCCAAGTGTCGCCATTGCCATGTGTCACATCATTAAATCCAAAAGAGCGGACATCGGCAAGTACAAATACATCGCCCGGATAAACTATTGAGTTGACTGCCATATCGGGTTCCAGCATCGCAGGCGTTGCAGCCCAGGTTGCTTCATCCACCCATTTTCTGCCCGGTACGTACCTGGCATAAGCCATCTGCCAATCCGTTACTCCAGAACCATCTACATTGTTAGCGGAGGCATAAGTAAACACATTTTCGGGTCCGCCCCAGCCCATTGCAATCATATAATTGCTTAAGTCCATAGGTTCAGTTCCTGGGTTGGCAATTTCCAGATAGGAGTTACTCCATTGTTCCTGGAAAACGACTTGAGAGAAGAAAGGTTCACCAATATAGGTTTGTACATTGGTCATATCTTTTTGTTTTTCGAAACGAACCGTATAAACATTCTTGGAACTGTCATCTTCTGCTGTAACTGTAAATGTTACTGTGCGGTCTTCTGCAGTTCCTTCCAAAGTTTTGGCGCGTGTAACCACAACTTTTGAGTCTGTTTGTTCTTTTTGGAACACAAGGGCAGGAATGCCTGCGTATTCGAGTGGCACCATCACAATATAATTGTTACTGAATTTTGTAAATCCCGGGATCGTATCGGTCTTCCAACCATAAGATTTGGCAATATCTCCTTTAAATGAAGAAGGGATATCCGGCCATGTGATGGATGACAGGTAATTATTGGCGCTGGCAACAAATTCTTTCACTTTGAGGTAATATTCTTTCACTGCGCCATTTTCTGCAGTTACAACCAGTTTATCACCATTCTTAAGGTCAGGTTTTACTACGCCGTCACTGTAAACGATTTTCCAGGTGGCTTTAGGAGCTTTTTCAAGGTATTTAAACAGGGTGTCAACACGGGTTGCAAAACCAATCCGGGTAATAGAATCCAATGCCAGACCGTCAGTTATACGAATGCCCGACCAGGGTCCTACCCATTTGCTGTACATCTTTTTGGTGTAATCATACCCGTTTTTTTGAACTACAATGTTATCAGAAGCTGTAGGAGCCTCAGCGATCACCCGGAATGCTTTAATAGTTCCAACGTTGCCAATGGCATAGACAGTTAATATATCACCTGTGCGGCAAGTGTAGTAGGCCGAATCTTCAACTGTTTTAGCATAGTCATATTCCCATGCCAATCCTGGTGTTTTTTTGAATTGATACATCAATGAATCAAGTCTTCTCACTCCCCATGGCACTGTGATGGTCAAATTGTCCAAATCAACTTTCACCTTACCGGTTTTTGAAATAAGGGTATTGGCATCTATTACTGCATTCACTTGATTTCCGGCGGTCCACCAAACAGCGCGCCATTCGTCACCGGCCGTGTAATTTGGAACAGGAATCCATTCTGAATCAGAAAGGTCAAGCCCACTGTTATTTGCAAATTGCATTGTTGCTGCGGCGATGTTTGCTTCCTGACTTGAAAAATCAGTAATACCTGTGGTAATAGAATTTCTACGCATCAATGTACAAGTATTGGTGGCATTTACTATACCCGCTACATTGTGTGCCTTGTCAGCGCCTGTTCCGTCAGTTTCGTCGAAAATTCCGCCAACCTGATCAATGATCATTGAATCTGGGAGTCCTGCGTCATTAGTGAAAAAATGTCTCAGGTACAAACAGTCACGTCCGTTCCATAAATCCAAAGTTTGCCAATTGGGTGTAATACTGTCTGTTGCGTTGGTTTTGTTCTCCTGACGGTGAAGAATTATATCGGCAATTTTGTAAAATTCCGGTTTGGTGATTCTTTCAGCGTTGTGAATAGGGTCTTTAAACCAGTTTCTAGGTTCAAAGTCTGAACCTGCAGCAATCAGAAACGATTTCCCGGGAGCCAGCATCTTTGCAGGAAGTTTAAAATATCTGTTGACAGGCGGAACAAAGGGTTTGTCCCAGGGTCCGATGTTCCCAAATTGAAACTGGGAGAGGTCAATCGTTTCATTCCCCATATTGGTGAATTCAACGTAGCATTGAGGACCTGCGCCAAATTTGGCTTCAGTAATAATTAAATTGTTGTAAGGTCTTTTGACTTGGGCGTTTCCCCAATTAGCAAAACCTACTACTACAAGAAACAATAGTAAAAGTTTCAATTTCATAATGTTTGTTTTTAAATTAAGTGTTTCGATTTAAAATAATTTATTTGCATTCAAAAATAGATATTTAAAACACTCCTTTCTTGTTTAGGGCTTTAGAAGAATACAACAATTCCTTCAAAAATGAAAGAAATCGACCATTCGAGCAAGGTTTTTTTAGTATAATCAATTGCTTTTAGAGGTATTTATTGCCTTTATGTGAATTAATTGTTATTAAATTGGTTCAATGTATTTTTGTATCGCATTGATTGAATGTAATTTGTTTTTAGTCGGATGAATGAAAATAGCTAAAATAAGCCTCGACCGTCCATTTATTTGTGAAAGCGCTTTTATTTTTAGAAAAAAAAATCATTTCTCTAAAATTTATCTGAACCATTCCGAGTACTCGGGAAACCTGATTTGACTTTTTAAGCTGATTGAACTCACCCGAATTGTTCAACTTGCTAATTTGTTAAGCTGATCACATTTAAATGGCTGATTTGATTAATCAACCCCGGATGAATGCCAATACCTTTGAATAAAATCATTCTCAAACATTCTTTTGTACCTGATCTTCATTTCCTATATTTAAGGACAGGCAGTGCCTCGCAATGACGATCCAATGTTGAGATTGTAGGTAGGGTCTGCTGAAAAACTCATCCCGAGCACTCGGGACTGTATTATAAGAAGATATCAACCTGCAAATTAAAACAAGTGCAAGGAAATTTGAATTGACGATTCAAAATCCTTGCACTTGTTTGTTTTTAGAATCAATTAATTGGGTATTTTTTGCAGATTCAAAAATAAAACAACCACACACATGCTGGTTGTAGGTTGTACTCTTGTAATATTCTAAGCAGCAGTCACTTGAATCATTTTATGGTGCAACCAGAGGCCATATATGTTTTTACCCCGAGTACTTGGGGTCAAGTCTGCGGTTGCACCCATTTTTAATATTAAATGATCACATTCAGTCATTTACAGCAGTGCAACCTGCAACCAACATCTTTCTGAGAATTTTATTTCCCTTTCACTTCCAATGACAGTTTTAACAAGTCAATGGGAATGAGCAATATTCAATTCTAACCAAATGAACCTAAAA
>Ga0209123_1002067_pt1 | contig 17939 bp, 19 predicted proteins | sample BarGraIncu00431A_FD_184500 | JGI IMG/M metagenome (GOLD analysis project Ga0209123, IMG submission 184500) | Arctic peat soil microbial communities from Barrow, Alaska, USA - Barrow Graham LP Incubations 004-31A (SPAdes) (version 2) | ecosystem: Environmental > Terrestrial > Soil > Wetlands >... | reverse complement strand
AGAAAAATTTAAATTTTTATATTTCAATAATAATGGTACTTGAAAATTATCATTTGGCATTTGTGATAAATGTGTACCTGCATCTGAACTAAAATTGGTAGTTAAAGAAATACGAGGGAATACAAAATATTTATTGGTTTCTACTAAATATGCAATATAGAATTTTTTCCATGATTGTTCAGACCACTTCCGAACTTGAGTGGGAATAGGAATAAAATCAGAAATTATCTGATTTTTTTCATACCAATTCTTAAAACATTCCCATTGATTAGTTGTCCAAATTTGTCCCCAAGATGATGCAAATTGAATAAAATAATTTTCCCATCCATCTTCAATTGGTAAAAAGAATAAATTTGATATTTCATTTATCCTATATGCATATAATGAAATACCTGCAATTTTAGGATCATCATTATATGTTAATAATGATTGAATGCAGTATAGATAAAACTGAGGCGATACAAATAAGTCATCTTCTAATATGATTACTGAATCATATTCATTCGTCAAATCACCGCATGAAATTATATGCTTCCGCAATCCTAATTTTGTATCGTGTTCAATAATCGTCTTTTTTCCATAAGCCCAATCAAATTCAATTGCTGTCAACACGACTTCCTTAATATCGCTTTTATCAATACTAATTATTAAATTTATATCTCTATGGTCAGAATAATCAGCATTTTTTAATGAATTTAATAAGCGTTTCAAACTTAATGGTCTATTATAGGCTACTACTACTATTGAAGGTTTGGATGTATTAATCATTGATTTTCATTAAATTGGTGAAATTAAACATTATTATAAAGAATAATGTACTTCATTTTTTGTACTAATTGTTAATTTAATACAGTTAATTGTTTTAATGCCCCATACCATATTTTCAATGTATTTTTTAATAGATATTTTAATGGACATGAAAACAGTAAAAAAACAGTAAAATATATTGGATTTAAAACATATTTTTTTGAAAAAATAAGCGAAATTCGATTAAATATTGATTTAGGTTCCATCTTACGCAATCCGGTTAAACTTTCATCAGAAATAATTTTTAATCGAATATCGGAAATTAGTTTATATTTTTTATTGAAAGCTCTTATAGTAAATGCATAATCGGATGCATAATGAGGTAATAATTTAGGATAAAATCCTTTAAGTGCTATAAAATCATTAAGTTTTAAAAATAGTCCTCTGGTTGACAAGCAATTAATATCATTTCCATCAGAAAGTCTATTAAAAGTTAGGTTTTCCCAATCAACATGAGTTCCTTTATCAATCAATAAATTAGATTCACTGCTATATGCATACGCTTGTATTAGACATTTAGTTTTATCTTTTAGAATGTCAACTGCATTTTGCAAAAAATCACTTTCAAATGTTGTATCATCATTGATTATTAAAACAATATCATTATCAGACATCTTACATTTCTTTAACCATAAATATCCTTGTTGAAGTGAGCCACCCCACCACCAGTTACCATTTCCTCTAATAATTGTACAATAAGGTATTTGATTTCGAACTAATTCGTCAGTTCCGTCGTTTGAACCATCATCAATTAGAATTAAATGGTAATTAGTATAAGTCTGTTTCTTTAAACAATTAATAAATTTACTCGTAGTGTCTTTTCTGTTGTGTACCGGCAATATTATATAAATTTTCTCTTTCATATGTTTAATTATATTCAACTAATGAGTTTATAGTTTCATGAAATGGTTAGCATAACCAACAGATTCTTAAAATTTAGAATAAAAATATACCCATTTGGTAGGAAAGATTTTAACAACAATACCTTTTTAATATTAAACCCACTTATAATTATATATTACGAAATAGATTTATTGAAATAAATGCAGATGCGTTTTTTTTAATCCATTCAGGGGACTTTTCCCACCATTTAAACTGTAACAAAAAGTCGATATCTTCTTGTTCGAATCTATATTTTATATGTTTCGCTGGTACGCCTCCAACTATAGAATATGGAGCAACATCCTTAGTGATTACAGCACCGGCAGCAATAACAGCACCATCCCCTATTTTTATACCATCCATTATGAGAACATTATTTCCTATCCATACATCATTCCCTATTTCAACAACATATTTTTTCGTATTATCAATATATTTATGTTCTTCGAAAAGTTGTTTATCAACAAAAGTAAAACCTGCTTGTTTGTTCAAAGAAAAAAAAGCAGGATGAATGCTAACAAAATTTGAAGTTGGGTGTAATCCAAGACAAGTTCTTACATTATCTCCAATTGCACAGTACCTACCAATTTTTGTTTTTTTGATATTTGATTGATTAGCAACATATGAACCATATCCCAAATAAGAATCCAAAATTATTGTATTATTATAAATGGCATTATTACCTTCAAAAATCATAGATTTATTGAAGCTAACATTTTTTCCAAAAACAATATAAAATCGTTTTGAAATATAATACTTATATATTTTATGCTTTATTTGAAACATGATCAATTTGCTTAGTTTCGGAATTAATTATACCATAAATTTCATCTGTATTTTTGGGATAGTAAATCATTCTCTCCTCTACAGTATTATGTTTTAAATATTGAATAAAATCAGATTTGATAGATTGAGATGTAGGTTCAAAATAATTTAATAATGAAATTGCAGTTATTCCATTATTTGCAAATTCAAATAAGACAGAAGAAGAATAAGCAATTACTATTTCGAAATGTTCAATTAATACATTGGCTGGAATATAACTTGGTAACATTCCAAATTCATTTTCTTTTGAATAGATTTTCGTATATCTCGGGTGAATTTTTAAAATCGTTTCATCTTTATTGAATTTTGCTAATAACAAATCATTTTTTAGTATATATTCTTTCTCATCAATATATTTAGATTCAACAACATCACCAATTAAGTAAATTATTTTTCTTTTGCTGACATCAAAATGTTGAGATATAGTTCTCTTAATTGCCTCTTTATTAATTTTGATATCTATAAGTTCAGTTTTTGTTTGATGTATAAATTTTTTGGACACTGAATAATATATATTTGTATTGCTATATTTGGGTTCAGTAATTACATTATAATTACAAAAAATCATCAACATACCAATAATCGACTTTACATTCAGTATTTGTGTAAATGAAGACATATCAATATCTGGTTGATAAAAAATCAAATTTTTTTTTGAAAGTTTTTTTATTAACCAAGATTCCTTGAAACCAAAAGCATTAAAAAAGAAATAGACCTTACACCCACTATAGTTTTGAAATTTTTTCCATAGGTTATGTTTGAATAATATTAAAAAAGGGAAAAATAATAAATGTTGAATTTTCCCTTTAATTTTAAAGTTTTCACAAAAAATAACTCTATCATTCCCATATAGTTTTGAAAAAAAAATAACAAGGTTTAGTTGGTCGGTGAAAATCACAAAATCTTCGTTTTCATTTTCAACTAAACTGATAGTAACAGGAACAGATAAATTTGATATACAAAAAATTAATTTCATATTGAAAAAACTATAGACACATTATAACTTGAAATTATTTTGATTTGATTAAATTGCATAGAAATAAGCTAAACACAATTAACAATATTGTATATATTTATAAAATACAAATATATTAATTAGGACTTTTTTAATATGGCTATTACTTCTGAATAATATCGTTTGTAAAAAATAAGTATTCCTAAAACACACAAAAGGATTTTAAGTGATAATGAAATAATAATATTCATATCAAAAATATACTGAAATAAAACAATCACCATTGTAAGAGGAATGAAAAAAGACAGTATCTCTTTCCATTTTATTGGTACATAATAACACTTAATGGCATATTTCCATGACAATATGAAAACGATAAAGAAAGATATCACAGTAGAAATAGCTGCACCATACGCTCCATAAACCGGAATTAGGATAAAATTCATTAAAATACAAATACCAGCGCTTGATAATCCGATCACCATTAAAACAACACTTTTTTTATTTTGATATATCATCATGTTAAATAAGCCGGTTATCTGAATGGTCAAATAACTAAATGCTATGATTGGAACAATTTTATATGATTCTTTATATTTTGCATCCAAAAGCAATATTATAGCCTCTTTCGAAAAAAAAGTTATAAGGAACGATATTAATATAACGATAAGAATAAATGTTTGATTATACTTTGCTATTTTTTCTTTTGCAACAATTTGATTGTCAGAATTTGCTAGTTCAAAAAAAATCGGATTATAAGCAAGTAAAAAGGAACTAGCCAAAATACCTATTAATCCAGCTATTTTATAACCGAGTGAATAAATACCCACATCAGTTAAAGTGAAATAACGTTCGATAAAGATACGATCCGATAAGTTTAAAACAAATGCACTAAGCAAACTCGGAATCATAGGAATACTAAACTTTAAGCTTTCAATAAACAGATTATATTTAAATCGAAAATTAATAGATTTAAAAGATATATATATTACTATAGGAGCAATTATAATATTTGCTACAAGTGCTCCTTTCAACATTCCTAAAGCTCCTTCCAGTTTGCCAATAACAAACCATAACGTAAATCCAACATTTATTAAAAACTGAAAAATAGAAATGATTATAAACTTATCAGCCTTTTCATTGACCTGATAGTATATTTTAGGTACAATCTGAAATATTGAAAAAAAAGCAGCAAGAATTGCTAAAGTATAATAGGGATAAAACTCAATAGATTTATAAATCAGACCTACAGTTGACCTAAATATAAAAACAAGAAGCAATACAATAGTAGAAATTAAAAATAATGCAATAGTAATAGTACCTAAAAAATCTTTCTTGCCAGCTTCTGTTTTGTGATCAAAATACATCCTATAAATAGATCTATCAATTGCCAGTGTAAAAAAAATACCAAGTATGGATGTTAAAACTTGAAGTGAACTAACAATTCCATAATCAGAAGGCGTTAAATAATGGGTGTAAATGGGCAACAAGAAAAACCCAACTGCTTGTGGAAGAATATTTCCAATAGTATATAACGAAGTGTTCTTAATAATCTTGCTCACAATACTCCTTTATTATATTATCGAATTTTTTTAATAAATATTCATCATCTGATGTCATATAGTTTTTTTTAAAATTTAATGACATTTTTATTACACATCTCCTTTAACCTCAAATAAAATCCTGATTATTAATTGATCCACATTTATTAATGCAATACTATAAGTCATATATTTAAAATTTATAACGTAAAACCATCATCAACAATTACATTCTGGCCATTAACATATTGCGATAAATCTGAAAGTAAATAAATAAGCGTTCCATTAATATCCGATTTATCGAGCATACCCTTATTCAAACAGTATGATTTATAAGATTCAATAAATTTTGCAGGTTGATTATCAAATAAACCACCAAGACTTATAGAATTAACTCGAATATTTTTTCCCTTATAATACTTAGCTAAGTATTTTGTCAAATGAATAAGTGCAGATTTAATTACAGCATATTCTACTGGCATTGTCATTGAAGTACCTTCGTAAACTTCAAATCTCGGAGCAATTATACCATAAATGGAAGAGATATTGATAATACTACCATAACCCTGTTGGTCGAAATAACTTAAAAACTGTTGAGAAGTTAAGAAATAGCCACCTAGATTAATGTTAAAGTTTTCGCAAAAATCATCATAAGTTACATCCTCAAATTTTCGTCCATAATTTTTATTTCTTGGATAAGCATTATTCACAAGAGCATCAATTTTTCCATATTCGTTGTTCAGGTTATCGATTAATTTAAGAATTGACTCTTTATTATTTATATTTAAGGGTTCAAATTTAACCTTACCATTTGGATATTGTTCTTGAAGTCTATTTGTAACTTCTTGACCACGTACTTTATCAAAATCTGCAATAATGGGAATTCCATTATTAAGTAAAACCGCTTTCGATAGTTCTTGTCCAAGTAAACCAGCTCCTCCGGTTATAACTATAACTTTATCGCTTAACATATTAATTTAATCTCTTAAATCCTGTTTCAATTACTGGTCCTTCGAGACTTTCCAATAGATCATTGTTTGCGAGATGTTTTGACAGTTCTTTAAAGATTTCAGTTGTATTTTTGCCGAATTCATCAATGATGGTTTCCGTGTAAGCATTTGTTGGATAAATTGAAGCACCTAGCAATACTCCTCTCTTCAACATTTCCTGTGTATAGAATGTTTGAGATTCCATAGGTAGTGGATTATTAAAAGTAATGTGTGTTAATTGAGGAATACCGGAAATATGAATATCAAGATTGGATTCTTTTGCTGCTACAGTCCAAATTTTGTTGATTTGTTCACCATATTTCAGTAAGTTTTGATATACTTTGTCACGTTCAATGATTTCCAGTGTCTTTAATGCGGCCACATATCCTAATCGTTCTGTCCAAAAAGTGGAACTGATAAAGGAAGTTTCAGCAGCTTCCATAATTACACGCTTTCCGATTATAGCTGAAATTGGGAATCCATTTCCTAAAGCCTTTCCAAAAATAGCCATATCCGGTTCCACTCCAAAAGTCATATGGATTCCTCCATTATTCATTCTGAATCCTGAAGTCACTTCATCAAATATCAGAACAGCACCAATTTCCTTGGCAATGCTTTTCACTTCTTTCAGAAAGTTTTCCTTAGGTAATACATTACGTACCGGTTCCATGATAATGACACCCAAATCATCATTTTCGGCAACAATTTTTTTGAGAGAATCAATGTTGTTGTAATAGAAGGGAATTGAACTAAGTTTCAACTGTCTCGGCACACCTGCGGGTTTAAGACCCGGAATTAATTGTTCATCCAAATTCTTTGAATCACCAATGTTTGAAGAAATATACCAGTCGTGCCAGCCATGATAGCCACAAAATGCAACTTTATCTTTACCTGATGCAGCTCGTGCAATACGAACACCAACGGCACAAGCTTCTCCACCTGTTCTTGCAAATCGCGCCATTTGAGCCCAGGGATGTAATTCAATAAGCTTTTCAGCCAACTGAACTTCTTCATAAGAATTTAAAGAAGCCATCGATCCATTATTGATAGCATCAATAACTGCGGCATTTACTTCATCGTTTGCATATCCTAATACGCATGACCCAACTCCCATTTGGGCGAAATCATAATACTCATTCCCATCAATATCCCAAATTTTACATCCTTTTGCTGTTTTATAGTAAGAAGGCCAGTTTTCGGGTAAGAATCGTTCACTTCTCTTTGAAAGGAGTTGGTTTCCTGTAGGAATTATTTTCTTGGCTTTTTTCCAAAGCTCTTTACCTGTATTATTATTCATACAATGTTTTTAATAAATTAAAGTTTGTTGCCTTTCTTTTGAATTATTAAAATCCTCCATCAGATTTTTCTATATCATAAAGAATTTCTAACACTTTGATATCGTCATCAAGTGTATTTGGAAAAGATGAAGTTGGAGAAATGATACCATTGATAAAGCAACTTAATTCTTCTATATACATTCCTTCTCCAATGTTTTTATTATAGCCTGCTGCAGCTGATACTTCAGGTTGATTGAATTTTATCCACCTATTTGTTTCAACTTCATAAAGATTGAAACAAGCCTCATCCCAACGCCATTGTATTTGACCTAATTCCATATTAACAATAAGTGACCGGGTTGCATATCGTGCTGCGACATCAACAACCATACTACCAATCATATTGTTATATTTTAATACAAAAGCATAACTATCTTCAATATTGGGACCAAAATCAATAGTTTTTTCGAATAAACCCTTTGTTTCAATAGGCCAGCCAATTGTATCAACAATCCATGTTAATTCAAAAGGAACAATTTCACGTCCACCACCTGTAGGTCGATTTGAAACATAGAAATCATTCACACTTTCCCATGGATGCCAATCGGGAAGGTATTGACCAGAATGATAGGAAAAATTGGTAATTTTTCCATATTTACCACTTTTAATTATTGATGTAATGTCTTTAATCATCGGATGAAAACGCATTGTACAAGAAGGAGCAATGTATATATTATTTTTATTATAAGATCTAATATCCTTAACATCTTCCAAAATGACACTGGCTTCAATAAACACTGGTTTCCCATAATCAATAGCTATCTTTGCACAATGAGCATGTTTATCTGGTGGAGTTGAAACAATAAATGCATCGAAACTTGATAACAAATCTTTATCCAGTGATTCAATTGTTTTAATTGAATATTTTTCTTCTGCTTCTTTCCTTCGATCTTCGCGAAGATCATACCCAACAATATTTGTATATCCAAGAGCTTGAAGACATCTAACACGTCTTTTCCCCATTGAGCCTAGGCCCATAACTAAATATTTCATAATTTTTCTTTGTTTTTAACTGTTAATATCGCTTCAATAGCTATAAAATCATATAAATCGTCTACTTCAAAGTTTTGCCATCTTTCAATAAAATACGGGATAATATTGTTAGTGTAAAATGACCTTTTGCGTTTTAAAACTTCTGTTTTAATCATGTATATTACTCCATATGGGAAATATGCTTTATCTGCTTGTTGCCTTTGAGTAATTTTTTTCACTTCATCGATATAAGCTGCAATCTTACCTTCTTCATTAATTTTTTTAACAATCATAGGATGTTCCATATGGACTTCACCTAAGCTGATGATTCCATCTGCCATACTATTTGATACCGCTGTTTGAATCGCAGTGTCAATATCAATTTCTTTTCTTAAAGGGGAGGTCGGTTCCAATAATACTATATAATCGAAGGCCATTTTTTTCTCTTTGTAATAAGATATGACGTGTTCAACAACATCTATTGAAGAAGAAGTGTCCATTGCTAATTCATCTGGTCTTAAAAATGGAACTTTCACTCCATATTGTTCGCTAACATCAGCAATATTTTTATAATCTGTAGATACAAATATATCATCAATATATATGCTCTTTTTAGCTTGTTCAATCGTCCAAGCGATTAAGGGTTTACCACATAACTCCATAATATTTTTTCCAGGCAATCCCTTACTACCACCTCGGGCAGGGATTATAGCTAATATTTTCTTATTTTTATACATATTTATCTATAAATGTTTAACTAAATCCTGTGCTTTCTTATAATCTTCATGTTTACCAATATCTATCCAATAACCTGTCAATGGAAACCGTATTACTTTATGTCCACTGGAAATAAGGGTTTCCATAAAGTCTGTGGCATTATAAAAGGTATCAGCAGGGATCAAATCCAAAAGTTCCGTTTTTATTAGGTAGATACCTGCATTGGCATAATAATTATAAGTTGGTTTTTCTTTTACTCCCTGTATATCTCTTCCATTTAGTTCAAATATTCCATAAGGGACATTTACAGAGTAAGGTACTGCACCTACAGACATATCAGCATCGTTCTCCAAAAAATGAAGATAAAAATCCTCAAAATCAATATCGGTAAATAAATCAGAATTCATCACCAAAACCAGATCATTTTTAAATGAATCAACATATTTTATGGAGCCAATAGTACCAAAGAAATTAGGTTCAATTACACATTTCACCTTTATCCCTAATCTCTCTTCCTTAAAATGTTCCTCTATTTGTTCTTTTAAATAATTAACAGTTACAGATATGTTTTCTACTCCATAAGATATTAAACGGTCAATATTGTAGTCAATTATTGATTTATCACCTACCTTTAGTAATGGTTTTGGTACTTTATCAGTTAGTGGGCGTAAACGTTCTCCTTTACCTCCTGCCATAAGTACAGCATCTACTGGTAAGATAGAAAGTTGTGTTTTCAAATTATAAACCTTCACAATATGTTTATTACTATCTAAACATGGAAGCAGGGTAATGTTTTTTTCTTTAATTTGTTTTATTTCAAATACATTTACTTTACAATCATGAACATAATAAAATGCGGTATACATTGCAATCGTAATATTATCTTCTAAAGCATAGCCAGCAACTAATTTTCTTCTAATATCGCCATCAGTTAAAGTTCCCAGCATACAACCGTTTTTATCAACAATAAAAAGAGTCAACACATCATTTGATAATTTATTAATTGCAATTAAAGCATCCTTTATAGATGCTTTGTCCGAAATTATATATTTTTGATAATCAATCATAGTTCAATATTGTAAAATGATTTTTGAATAATTTTATTCAATGGAAAATTTTTAATCACTTTAAGAATATTAGCAGTTGTATTTTCTTTGTGATAAGGATTTACGGTTTTTTTGGCAAGTGTCCGAACTTTTTCTGAAAGAACCGATTCTATTCCTGTTTTAATTTCATTTTTTGAAGTTTCACAGTGAATCACACTTTCCGCTGCTATTCTTCCTTTTTGTCTATCTCCTATATTCAGTGAAGGGATTCCAAATGAGGGAGCTTCTATAATTCCGCTGGATGAATTACCAATAACAGCAGTTACATATTGTAAGGCAGACAAATAACGAACTTTTCCCAGAGATGTAAATGCTATGGATCTGTCATTATGTAATGAAACAAAGTCTTTTATAAGTTTCATTATTATACGTCCATCGGTATCGGAATTCGGAAGTGTAAAGATTATATTAAAATTTTCTAGCTCAGATAAAGCAAATAATAGGTTTTCACATTCTTCATTAGCCGTTTCATGCTCCAGCGTAACCGGATGAAAAGTGACCAATAATGATTTATTTCCAAATTTAAATCCTAAACTGTCTTCGAGTTCAGATTTACTTAGTAACTTTATTTTGTCAATATTTTCAACTCCGATTGCTCCAACATTAAATACTCGTTCTGGGCTTTCTCCTAACTGAATTACACGATTGCGGTACGACTCAGTAGAGGTAAAGTGCAAATGGCTCATTTTTGTTATGGCATGACGAATAGCATCGTCATATGCACCTTCTGTAATTTCACCACCATGTAAATGGGCAACAGGTATTTTATAAAATAATGCAGCAGTAACTGCGGACAAAATTTCGTATCTGTCTCCCAATACAACAATTAAATCAGGCTTTAAATCATCGTAAGCATCAGCAAAACCTATGGTAGCTAAACCTACCGATTTGGTAATTCCATTAGATGAATCTGAAGACAACAACATTTCTACTTTCTTGTCAATTACAAATCCATCTTGCTCAATTTCCCTATATGTGTAACCAAACTCTGGTGACAAATGCATATTGGTAGCAATAATTTGCAATTGCAATGTATTGTCATATTTTATTGCAGCCATCAAACCACTTAATAGTCCGTATTCAGCTCTACTTCCGGTTATTACACAAATTTTTCTCATAACTCAATCAAATCATCCGGTTTATAGGATTTTTTTGCAGTGTTTCCTACAACACTTTCCCACAACATAGGTGAAATACCTGTGCCTGGTCGCTTGACAGTTAAGTTCTCTTCAGTGAATAATTCACCCTCACTTATTTCTGTTGCTACAACTATACTTTTTCTGGCTACAGCAATGTTTTTTTGTTCAGAAATAGAAACTTTCTTTTCATCTGAACCAAGTGCTTTTTCAATATTCCGTATAGCTTTTACCATGGCTTTCAATTCCTTAGGCTCCAATGATGCCTTATGATCCGGTCCATCCATAGTATTATCCAGGGTAAAATGCTTTTCAATAATGTATGCACCTAAAGCAACAGCTGCAATAGGCACTTCTATACCTTGCGTATGATCGGAATAACCAACTTTCACTCCAAATCTAACTGCGATTGTTTTCATCGCATTTAAATTTACATCCTCCATTGGGGTAGGATATTCTGTGTTACAATGTAAAATGGTTATTTGTTCTTTGCTTAATCCAAATTTTAAAAGTATTGAAAGCGCATTTTCTATGTCTTCCATTTCACACATACCGGTAGAGAGAATAACAGGCTCATGCTTTAAAGCAATACGTTTCAAATATGGATAATTGGTTATTTCTCCCGAAGGTATCTTCCAAAGACCTAAATTCAAAGTAGAAAGGAAATCAATACTGTCCAAGTCAAAAGCAGTAGAAAAAAAATTAACTCCCTTTTCTGTACAATAATTTATTAATTCAACATGTTGATCTGGTGACAACTCCAACTTTTTAAGCATAGCATATTGTGAGTCATCACTATCGGAAATGTTTTTTTGTTGGTATACTGCTTTTTTCGCATTCTTAGAGACCAATTTGTCTGCATTGAATGTCTGGAACTTAACATAATCAACTCCGGCAATTGCAGCTGCATCAATAAGTTGTTTGGCTATTTCCATTGAACCATTGTGGTTCACTCCTGCTTCTGCTATAATTAGAACTTTATCCATACTACCTATAACTTTTTTTTCAATACTGCCGGATTATCGGAATAGACTCCCTTTAGCAAGATGTTTTTTCTTACCATTGCTCCTGCTGCTATAACACAACCTTCTGTTATACTTACTCCATTTACCATTACAGTCTGACTTCCTAAGAATGTTCCTTTGCCCACAGAACAATTCCCATTAACCATAGCACCTGTTGAAATATGACAAAAATCTCCAACAACTGCATCATGTTCAATATTAGCAAAAGTATTGATTATACATCCGACTCCGACTTTTGCATCTGCATTCACAACCGCTTGATGCATTATAACTGTTCCTTCTCCGATGATGCTATACCTGGAAACATAAGCCGTACTTGCAATGACAGTGGCAAACTGTCCACCACAATTAATTACTTTTTGCTGTAATTTAATACGTAATGCCGGATCTTTTATCTGACCTACAGTTATAATGAAAAGAGCCTTATCAACATAGTCAACAATTTTATCATCAGTTCCAATAATATGATAATTGAGAACTTTGTTACCTACATTCTCTGCTGTATCTAAAATGCCCAAAATGCTAAATCCTGCACTTTCTGCGACATCAATTACAGATTTACAGTGACCACCTCCACCTATTAGAATCAGATTTTTTGTTTCCATTATAATCTTACACTACTCGGAATATTAACTACTCTTTCTTCAAACCATCTGGTATTCTCTAATTCATCAGTTTGACAATCTTTGAACATATGTAATTTATTCATCAAGCACCAAACCGGGCGTGTCATTACACCATGATCGTTTGTATATTCAAGAAAGGCTTGCTGCGAATTCTTGTCTTTTAATATCAATACGTTTAACCAATAATTTGATTTACAATCTTTCGGTTCTACAAAAAATTCAATTTCAGCTTGTTCAGAAAAAAAAATCTTGTATTGATCAGCAGTATCTCGTTTATTAGCCAGAATTTCATTCAATTTTTCCATTTGAGCACAACCAATTGCCGCATTGATATTAGGCATACGATAATTATAACCAATCTGATCGTGTACAAATTCCCATCGATGTGGGACTTTGGCCTGTGTAGTAAGATGTTTGGCCCGTTTTGCCAGTTCTTCATCATTAAATAACAACATTCCTCCACCCCCTGTTGTAATAGTTTTATTCCCGTTAAAACTAATTGCACCAACTTTTCCAAAAGTACCGGTATGTTTTCCTTTATAGAAACTGCCAAGACTTTCGGCTGCATCTTCTACTAATTCAATATGATAATTGGCACAGACAACTACTAATTCATCTAAATGAACAGGGTGTCCAAAAGTATGCATAGGTACACAGGCTTTGATACGTCTTCCGGTCGTTTTGTTGTAACAAACCCCGTTCTTTTTTTCTGCATTTTTCAACAGCCATTTTTCAACCGCTGCAGGAGATAAACCCATTGTATCACGATCTACATCAATAAAAACAGGGTGAGCACCAATATAACTAATGGCATTACAGGTAGCAATAAATGTTAGGGCTTGTGTAAGGACTTCATCATCGCGTTCAACTTCCACCAGCATCAGAGCCATATGTAAAGCATTTGTACCATTTACGCATACAACTGCTTTTTTTGCTCCGGTATATTCAGCAACCATCTCTTCAAAACAATCAACAAATTTGCCTACGCTTGAAACAAATGTTGTATCGATACATTCATTCAGATATTTCTTTTCATTTCCTGTAAAAGTAGGAACATAAAGCGGTACAAAATCATCTGTTCCGTAAAGCTTATGTATAAATTCTACAATATCGCTATACATTATAAATATCAGCTTTATATTTATTTAAATTATCTTTATCCATAAACCATGCTATTGTTTCCTGTAACCCTTTTTCAATATCGTAAGAAGGTGTAAAACCAGTTAATGATTTTATTTTACTATTGTCACCCCACAAGCGGAACACTTCCGAGTTTTTCGGGCGAAGACGTTGTTCATCTTCTACAAACTTCACATCCGAGTTCATTGTTTTTGCAATTAATTCAAGTGTATCACGCATCGAAATCTCGAAATTACTGGCAATATTTACCTCCTGTCCGATAGCGGCATCGCACTTAGATAATTCTATAAAAGCTTTGCATGTATCTTTCACATAATTAAAATCACGTGTCGGGGTTAAATCTCCTAATTTTATTTCTTTCTTCCCATTTGCTATCTGGGCTATTATGGTTGGTATAATTGCCCTAGCTGATTGTCGGGGTCCATAAGTGTTAAATGGTCTCACGATTACAACAGGTAATTCAAATGCATTGTAAAAACTCATTGCCATAGCATCGGCACCAATTTTAGTTGCAGAGTAGGGCGATTGTGCTTGTTTCGGGTGTTTCTCATCAATCGGGACATATTGTGCAGTGCCATAAACTTCTGACGTTGAAGTTACCAAAACCCGTTTAACTCCATTTTCTTTTGAAGCTTGACAAATATTTAATGTTCCTTTGATATTGGTATCAACATAACTATCGGGAGCTACATAAGAATAGGGTATGGCAATCAGTGCTGCTAAATGAAAAACAATTTCTATATCTTTGGTAATATGTTTGCAAAAATGAGGATCACGTATATCTCCTGTCACCACCTCAAGATTTAGATGTGAAATACCATCCAACCATCCCCAATAATTAAAAGAATTATAATAAGATAAGGCTCTTACCTGATAACCCTGTTCTAATAACATTTCAGTTAAATGTGAACCTATAAAACCATCAGCCCCGGTAACTAATACTCTCATTTATATGATTATTAAATTCCAATATTTATGAATTATTAAACTCCAATTATTATGTTTATCCTATACAATAATAGCTAAATCCATTCTCCGCCATTTCTTTTCTGTCATAGATATTACGTCCATCTATGATTACCGGGTTAACCATTGTCTTTTTAATCACAGCCCAGGATGGCATTCTGAATTCTTTCCATTCAGTCACTAAAAGCAAGGCATGGGCATCGAGTGCTGTATCATACATATCGTTACAATAAAGAATTGTATCACCTATTCTGCGTTTGCATTCATCCATGGCAATCGGGTCATAGACTTTAACGGTACATCCTGCTTTCAGCAATAAATCAATCAATACCAAGGCCGGGGCTTCACGCATATCATCCGTCTCCGGTTTAAAAGCCAATCCCCAGATGGCTATCGTTTTTCCTTTTAAATCTCCCGAATAGTGACGGGTCAACTTTTCAAACAGAATAGTCTTCTGATTTTCATTAACTTCCTCAACAGCCTTAAGTACCTGCATTTCATAACCATTCAACGATGCGGTTTTAATCAATGCTTTTACATCTTTCGGAAAACGTGAACCGCCGTAACCGCTTCCTGCATACAGAAATTTACTGCCGATTCTTGTATCAGATCCGATACCGCTGCGTACCATATTCACATCCGCTCCTACTATTTCGCAAAGATTGGCAATATCATTCATAAAGGAAATACGTGTTGCCAGCATGGCGTTGGCTGCGTATTTTATCATCTCTGCCGAAGGAATATCCGTAAATATCATCCTGTAATTATTCAACATAAACGGTTTATAAAGCCTTTCCATTAATTTTCGGGCTCTTTCACTTTCAGCGCCAACTACGACACGGTCTGGTCCCATAAAATCTTTAATAGCAGTTCCTTCTTTCAAAAATTCAGGATTAGATGCCACATCAAATTCTATATCAAATCCCCGTTTCGTTAACTCTTCCTGTATAGTTGCTTTTACCTTTTGTGCCGTACCAACCGGCACTGTACTCTTCGTAACAACCAGCACATAGTTTTTTATATTTTGTCCAATTGTTCGTGCTACTTCAAGCACATAACGTAAATCGGCACTTCCATCTTCATCGGGTGGTGTACCCACCGCACTAAAAACTACTTCCACATCATCCAGACAAGCTGTCAGATCGGTTGTAAAATGTAATCGTCCTGCAATAACATTCTTATGCACCATCTCTTCCAAACCGGGCTCAAAGATAGGTATAATTCCTTTATTTAGCTTATTTATCTTTTCAGTATCTACATCCACACAGGTAACATCCACTCCCATCTCCGAGAAACATGCCCCCGACACCAAACCGACATATCCTGTTCCGACTATGGCTATCTTCATTTAAAATACTAATTACACGAATTTAAATACGAATTACACTAATTTCTTTAAATACTAATTACACGAATTAAAACGATCCCGATAGCTATCGGGAACACGAATTTATAGGAACCAACGGTCATAACTGAAAGGATTGTAATCCGTTCTTAAATTAAACGGTTTAGAGCACAGAGAGCAAATACAAATTACTTCCCTGCAATGGCATTTGCCGGAATTATACGGTGTATGTAAACTATGGGTCCATAAATAGCAAATATTATAGCCATTTCTTTATAGTTAATACGTTTCGTATTTTGTCCGTAAATTAGTAACTGTGGGCTGGTATAATATGGTAGAGTGTCTGCCATAACAGATAATTTTTTAATCTCGGCACGTAAACCATAAATATAGCGTTTTGATGTAATTGGTGCTTTGTATTTATACATAATCACATCAGATAAGTTTTCTAAATCAACATTGGCTCTATTAGAATAAATCACATTAAATCGTTTCATATCTTGCGAATATCTACGCCATAATGATTGCTTATTTTGTCAATTATTTTATCCCATACTTCATCATGTGATAAAGCAGTACCGTTTATTAAGTCTTCGGGCAAAGGATATTCAATTTTGGCTACTTTCTTGTGTTTTTCAATTTCGCGCACTAATTTACGTCCTGTAGGGCTGTCGATATTTATACGAGCTGTAACTTCCATATTTTTATTTTTTAAATTATACGAGCAAAGATAATTGGTTTTTTTGAAATACTATTTAAATATCTTCTCCCACTCTCCACGATAGACTTCGGTGTGAGACTTCGGTGTGAGACTTCGGCGTGAGACTTCGGCGTGAGACTTCGGCGTGAGCTCTCCCGATAGCTATCGGGACGAACGCTATCGGGTCGAACACTATCGGGATTCATTCATTATACGAACCAACGGTCAACGACCATCGGGAGATAATTTTAAATACGATCCTTGCAAAGATTTTTTCGACTCAAACAATTTCAATTCCCTTATCTTTTATCATACTAATTAAAGGAGAAGAATTATCTTCATTAAATTTTTTATTACCTATAAGAAAAGGTTCAATTTTGGTATTAATTTTCTTGGTTAGTTTCCATATTTTTCCAATTATTAAATCATCGTTCTCATCAAATTTGTTTGATACAATCATAACATCAATATCACTGCTTTCAGTAGCTGTGTCAGTAGAATAGCTCCCAAAAAGAAATGCTTTGTTTACTGAAACACCTTCTGAATTTAAAAGTAATACATATTTTTTCAATAATTCTATAATTTCGCTTCTAGCCATTTTAAAAGTATTTCGGTTTTGTGTAAATAGTCTATTATTTTAACCTTCTCAGGCACAATTGGATTATAATCAGGGTTAGATTCTTATTGAAATTAAATTTTAAAATTTAATGATTAATGAAGACTGAATCATTATTTTGGATTCCCGAAGGGAGTCAATATGAATAACCGCGGGTGTAACCCGTGGATAAAATATAAAACAATGACGGAGCCCTGAAAGGGTTCAATAATAAATATATAGAATACATTGAACCCTTTCAGGGCTCTTTTTTC
>Ga0209123_1002066_pt1 | contig 17947 bp, 17 predicted proteins | sample BarGraIncu00431A_FD_184500 | JGI IMG/M metagenome (GOLD analysis project Ga0209123, IMG submission 184500) | Arctic peat soil microbial communities from Barrow, Alaska, USA - Barrow Graham LP Incubations 004-31A (SPAdes) (version 2) | ecosystem: Environmental > Terrestrial > Soil > Wetlands >... | reverse complement strand
TTATTCGCAAACATGACACTGATTAATATTGTTTTATCGGTAATAGCATTCTTCACATCTTCGATACGCACCATTGCATTTTCATCAACGGGTAAATATGTAACGGTAAAACCTTGTTTTTCCAAAGATTGACAAGCATGAAGTACTGCATGATGTTCAATAGCTGTCGTAATGATATGATTGCCTTTTTTACGATTGGCGAAAGCCACACCTTTCAGTGCCAGATTATCGGATTCCGTACCACCACTCGTAAAAAATATTTCATTGGTGTTAGCCCCTAGTAAGGCTGCTACATTCGCCCGTGCTTCACTGACGGCTTTATTAGCCTCACGACCAAAATAATGAATGCTTCCAGGATTACCAAATTTTTCTGTCATGTATTCCATCATCACTTTTGCCACTTCACTATCAACAGGTGTCGTCGCGGAATGATCAAAATAAACTCTTCTCATTATCACATACATCTCCTCGTAGTTTTTCTTCCCGGCACAAATCAGCGAGAGAAATAGAGTCTACCACTCGGTTTATACTATCACTCACTTTAGCCCACACATCACGGGTTACACAAATATCTTCCCGTTCACAACAATCATGATCAGTAGAATGATCTAACAAACAATCCACCAACGCAATGGGCCCTTCCATAACTCTGACAATATCACCTACTGTAATTTGCGCTGGATCCTTGCTTAAAGTATATCCGCCTTGTGCGCCACGAATACTTTTAACATATCCTGCTTTACGTAATGTACTCACTAATTGTTCTAAATAATTCTCAGAAATTTTTTGGCGCTCAGCAATACTTCGTAAAGAAATCGGTCCCTGACCATAATTCATAGCTAAGTCATACATGGCTGCTACGCCATAACGTCCTTTTGTCGATATCTTCACAATAATCTCCCCTGCTATTCCCGAGTATTCCGAGTAATATAGTAGGTTTTATTAATTACTAATATACCAAAAAAACCTACGGTTGTCAAAACAAAATCTGCACAAAATAAAAAAAATTATTTTGTGCGCTTTATTGCTAATTCTTTGCCATTGCCCATAGGCTGATAATACACTGTACCCACTAATAGATCTGGTAAATACTGTTGCTTTATGTAACTACCTTCATAATTATGTGGATATAAATACTCTACACCATGCCCCAGCCCTTTTGCACCTTGGTAATGAGCATCCCGCAAATGAAGCGGTACTGGTCCACAATCTTTCTGCTTAACATCATGAATAGCCTGATCAATGGCTAAGTAGGATGCATTACTCTTGGGCGCTGTAGCAATATAAATAACGGCCTGTGCTAAAACGATTCGGGCTTCAGGCATACCAATAAATTGTACTGCTTGGGCTGCTGCCATAGCCACAACCAAAGCTTGGGGATCAGCATTCCCAACATCCTCTGCCGCACAAATGACAATACGTCTAGCAATAAACTTCACATCTTCTCCCGCTACAATCATCCGGGCCAAATAATGAACAGCAGCATTGGCATCAGAGCCACGCATACTTTTAATAAAGGCTGATACAATGTCATAATGACTATCACCCGACTTATCATAAGTCTGTATTCTTTCCCCAACTACCTCTTTTAAGATATCAACAGTTAGTTCCTTAACATCAAATGATTTGAGCATGGCAGCTGATTGCTCTAGAATATTGAGAGCTACCCGCCCATCGCCGCCAGCTATATCAGCGATCAAGAGTAACGCTTCTTGGGTATACTGAATCCCTAAATTTCCCAAGCCACGTTCATGATCTTCTAGCGCCAGTTGCATCATTTGTATTAAATCTGCCGCCTCAAGTGATTTTAGACGAATGACCCTCATCCTCGACAGCAATGCCGAATTCACTTCAAAATATGGATTTTCTGTGGTGGCGCCAATCAAAATTACCCGCCCATCTTCAACATAGGGAAGTAGCACGTCCTGCTGTCCTTTATTAAACCGATGAATTTCATCAATAAATAAAATTGTACGCTGGCGATAAAAACCAAGTCGTTCTTTGGCCGCCGCCACAAGTTTCCGAATATCGGCAATGCCAGCCGATACGGCATTCAGCTTTTCAAAATGACTACCTGTACTATTAGCAATAATTTGTGCCAACGTCGTCTTACCTGTACCAGGAGGGCCAAATAAAATAATCGATGGCAGATTATCAACAGCAATCATCTGTTGCAGAAATTTCCCTTTACCAAGAATGTCATGTTGTCCACTAAACTCAGTCAAATTTCGAGGACGCATTCGCACCGCAAGCGGTGCCGTCTGATTGTTTTCTACGTCATTTGAATAGGAAAACAAATCCATATGATCGCCTTCTTTTGCAAAAAAATATTAGATCTTTCTTAACTATTTGATAGTAACACGATACGTTATAATTGTAAAATAAAGCACAGAACACGATTCAATTTAGCAAATGTAAAACAATATAAAAGTTGCCCGACGGTGCCTGACATTGCGTTACTATGGATGAGCTATGACCTCAGGCTTTGATGCCCTCAATGAATAGGAGTAGTGCTGCAGGGGAGACTATGTCCTCCCCTGCACACACTTGACATATCTTATTCTTTCGTGCAATATAAAATTACTACCCCCTCCTATAGGGGCGCTTCGGAGGTGATACAATGCCAAATAAAAGCACCCAAGATGAAGTTCTAAGCAGACTACGTAATATTAAAGGTCATGTTGCTGGAATCGAGCGTATGGTTGGTGAAAATGCTCCTTGTAAAGACGTCCTTCTTCAACTACTGGCCATACGATCCTCAATAGAAAAGGTAGGAATCTTTATTCTAGAAAATAATGTCTCAGATTGTCTTGTCTCGGATAACATTCCACCAGAAGAAAAACAAAAAGTAGATGAATTAATCAAAAGCATCGTCGCTTTTTTAAAGTAATTTTTTCTTTTGATAATATGAATAATAGTACGATTGTTTCACTTCCATACAATAACAACTTGTGTGGACATTGGGGGCAAACAAAAAGATTGAAGGTAGCCATCTAGATTGGCAACCCTCAATCTTTTTTTACTTATAGCTGGTGACTAATCTTTTAATAAATAATATCCTTTCAATCTTTACTATTACCTGTGTAAAGAAATCACCTAGATCTTTATGGGAATACACCATAATACCATCAATTTCTATTTGATTAAAATTTTCCATTTTTTTAGGCGTACCCCGTCGCACGGACGGGTAGTAGGAGGGCATCCCACAACTGCCTATTCAAGAACGTCCTGGACGCTCCATAGCCTGTATGCTAATCGATTGATCTTTTATTTTTCTTGTAATATAATTTTTTGCCTCATTATCCACTGAGATATCCATAAAATCATCTCCCTATTTTATACTTTTTTCCCCTTATCACAATGTTCCTATTTCACTTCTTCCGTACTATATATTTCAAAATACAGCAAGGGAACAGCAATCAGAGTCAGCCCTGTTGCTACAACAGCACCAAACATCATGGCAATGGCCAAACCTTGAAAGATAGGGTCAAGAATCATGACAAAGGAACCAACGACAACCGCGGCGGCTGTTAAGACAATGGGCATAAACCGCACGGCCCCCGCTTCCAGTAACGCTTCTTTCAGATTACCGCTTTTCGTGAGTTCTAACTGAACAAAATCCACTAGCAATATGGAATTGCGGACAATGATGCCCGAGAGAGCAATAAAGCCAATCATGGATGTGGCCGTGAAAAATGCGCCAAAGATCCAATGTCCAGGCAGAATACCAATCAGCGTCAAGGGAATGGGTGCCATGATAATGAGCGGGGTTACAAAACTACGATACCAAGCAACCACGAGAATATAGATAAGGATTAGCACGACGGCAAAGGCAATGCCCATGTCGCGAAACACTTCATAGGTAATGTGCCATTCTCCATCCCATTTCATGGAATACTTATCCTCAAGCCAAGGCTGGGTTGCTGTGTATTGCTGAAGTTCATACCCTTCTGGCAATTGAAGTTTAGCAATTTTTTCTTTCATGTTTAACACGGCGTACACTGGACTTTCGATGGCGCCTGCTACATCGCCGATAACATAAGTGACTCTTTTTAAGTTTTTGTGGTAGATGGTTTTATCCTCGATACCCTCTTGTTTTTTCACAAGCTCTGATAAGGAAATCAGTCCATTACTTGCCGATTGAATACCAATTTGTTGTAAGGATTGAATACTGCCTCGCTGAGCAAGAGGCATTTGCAAAAATAAATTGACGGGTTCCTTTTCCTGCTTAAAATGGACCAGGCCAGCACTCATTCCCTGTAAAGCCACTTGCTGAGTCTTGGCAATCACATCCGTACTGATGCCATTAAACGCTGCTTTCTCTTTGTCGACAACTAAGGTGATCTTGGGCTGATCGGCTTCCACATACCAATCCACATCAACTACGCCCTCGGTTTGCTCAAAAATTTTCTTGATTTCATTGCCGATTCCAATCTGCCTCTGAAGATCAGGACCATACACTTCAGCGACCAAGGTGCTCTGTACGGGTGGCCCTGGTGGAATTTCGGCAAACTTAATTTTTGCACCATATTTGTCACCAATCAACTTTAATCCCGGTCTCAGCCGTTTGGCAATATCATGGCTTTGAGCTTGCCTTTGCTCTTTCGCCACAAAATTCACCTGGATATCGGCACTACTACTACCTGTTCGCAAAAAATAATGGCGTACTAAACCGTTAAAATTATAGGGGGATGAGGTTCCCACATAGGTTTCAAAATCTGTTACTTCCGGCACAGTTTTTAGGAAATCACCCATTTCACGGGCGACACTAGCCGTTTGTTCCAGAGCGCTGCCTTGGGGCATATCGATAATAACCTGTAATTCACTTTTATTATCAAAGGGTAACATCTTGACTGTCACGGCTTTAAAGGGTACGAGAACGATGGCGATCAAAAGTAGAGCTAAGACAGCTCCTAGAGCAGTCAACCGTTTTTTACGATGAACAAGCAATGGCCCTAGGATTTTTTCGTAAGCCTTACGTATTTTGCTGCTTTCTTGTTGCTTATCCTCATGCTTAGCATTACGTAATACTTTATAACTGAGCCATGGACTCACAATAAATGCTACCAGAAGAGAAAAGAGCATGGCAGCCGAAGCACCAACAGGAATAGGACGCATATAGGGTCCCATTAGACCAGAAACAAAGGCCATGGGTAATAAGGCGGCAATGACCGTAAAGGTTGCCAAGATGGTTGGATTGCCCACTTCATCGACAGCACGAATGGCCGTTTCAGAATCAGCGGTGCCTTGTTTGAAATGACGATGAATGTTTTCCACCACAACAATGGCATCATCAACCAGAATACCGATGGAAAATATCAAGGCGAATAATGTTACCCGATTAAGGGTATAGCCATATAGATAGGTAATAAGCAATGTGAGTGATAAGGTCACTGGAATAGCGACAGCAACAACGATTGATTCTCGCCACCCTAAGGCGAGGGCAATCAGGATCACTACTGAAATGGTCGCAATCAGCATATGCTGTAACAATTCATCAGATTTTTCCTTAGCCGTTTCACCATAATCACGGGTTACGGTCAGATTGACTGCCGCTGGAATAAGACTACCATGGAGGGCTTCAATTTTTTTCAAGGTATCCTCGGCCACAACACTTGCATTTGTTCCGTTTTTTTTGGAGATAGCTATTGTTACAGCTTCCCGTTGCCCAAGGGAATCTGCAAGGATTCCTTTTCGTTCGGCAGACGGACCAAACCCAATAAACGTGTAATCTGTAGCTTCCCCAGGGCCATCTGTAACCGTAGCAATATTTTTCAAATAGACTGGTTTATCATTAAATATACCGACTACAACATTTTCTACTTCTGTAGTACCTGTCAAAAAACCACCCGTTTGAACCACGTATTGTTGATTCATGTTAGAAAAGGTTCCAGAAGGTAAGACAAAATTAGATTTATCTAATGCCTCTAGGATTTGCAGAGGTGACAGGTTATAGGCCTTTAATCGTAGTGGTTCTAAAGTAATCCCAACTTGTCGCTTCTGTCCACCAATAATAGTAAACTCCGAAATGTTTTCGTCTTTTTTAATCTCATCACTCAGCTGCGTGGCAACACGCCTTAAGTCATACCCGGTATACTGATCCTGATTACTCCACAAGGTCAGTGTTAGGATGGGAACATCATCAATGGATCTAGGTTTTACCAGGGGCGTGGATACGCCGGGGGGGATTTTATCATAATTAGACATTAATTTATTATAAAGTTTTACAATACTTTCCTCAGTATTTTCTCCCACATTAAAGCGAACAATGGTTAAATTTTCGCCTGGTTTGATAATGGAATAGACATATTCTACGCCCTTAATCTCATAGAGAAATTTTTCCATAGGCCTGGTGACTCGTTCTTCCACTTCTTGGGCCGATGCTCCTGGATAGGACACCATCACATCAATCATAGGAACTTTGATTTGCGGTTCTTCTTCACGTGGCGTGACGCCAAGAGCGAATAACCCGAGTAGTAGGGAAACAACAATGATGATAGGTGTAAGTTTTGATTTGATAAAGGCTTTAGCGACTAGGCCGGAAATACCAATCTTGCTCATTGCCCAATCACCTCTTTTACCATGCCACCATCTACGACTTTCTCCAGACCGCCAATAATTATTTTTTCACCCACACTGATGCCAGATACTATTTCTACCTGCTGGTCATACTCCTTGCCCAGACGTACAATTCGGTACACAATGAGGCCCTGCGCATCCACCACATAAACCCCAGTGAGCTGACCTTTGGCAACAATGGCCGTTTTGCTTACCACGATGGTTTCTTTTTTATTCATAGGGATTTTAACCTGAGCATATAAGCCAGATTTCAAGCCCTCCCCTTTCACATCTATTTTAATATGTAACTTCCGGACTGTGGGATCAACGGTAGGTGCTACCTCGGTGATGATTCCTGGTATGGATTTACCCAGTGAATCTACCCTGATATCCATTGTCGTGCCAATGACTATTTTGCCAGCCATGCTTTCATCAACGTCAGCCTCTAGGGTATAAGACGAGTCATCATCTAAGACTAGTAACTGTACTCCAGGCACCGCCATACTGCCAATATCTACTTTTTTTGCGGTGATAACCCCAGCTGTTGGCGCAACAACTTGGGTAAAATCATAATTGGCCTGGGCTTCCTTCAAACTGGCCCGCGCCCGATTGACTGACTCTCCAGCACGCTGAAAATCCATTTCAGCAACTTTCCCTTGAGTCGCAACTTGATCCATTTGTTGCTGAGAGATAGCATTATCCCGATAAAGCTTTTGATATCTTTCATTCGTTGTACTAGCTAACATCTGATTCTGCTCGGTCATATCCATAGCTTTTAAGGCTTCACCATACCCTGCCTGAGCAGCCGTCACTCTGGCCGCAACATCACGATCATCAATGGTAAGTAGTCTTTGTCCGGCACTGACCCGGTCACCTTCTTTCACAAGAATACCCGTAATTGCACCCATAACTTTACTAGCAATCACACTCACATTCTTGGCCTTGATGGTGCCTGCTGTTTCATTGTACTCATCAACAATCGTTGATTTTACATCCACCATAATGACGCCACTAACAATAGGGCGTTTTACGTCCGACGAACCTGGCTTTACTTTGTTACTACAACCAGTAACTAATAGTGAAGACATAATAATTGCACCAAGTAGTAAAATTGTCCATTTTTTCATACATGTATCCCCCTATTACTATTTTTATAATGAGTTCACCCTACATAGGTTAATGGGCATATGTTTATTACTATTATATCTATATTTAAAAATAAATTACAAGGCTCTTTATAACAACTTATGGTTTACGCAATTTACATGTTTTTCATTTATTATCCTCATACTGCCGAGAATTTTTCGCCTACACATTGACATTCACCTACTCATACTATATCATAATATTATATTATTGCAATATGCAAATTTAACAATATAGCGAGGTGGACACTCTTATGGAACTCAATTTGGAAAAATATACAGAGCTGGCCGAAATGCTCAAAGCCTTGGCTCATCCTGTTAGGCTTTGTATCGTCAAAGGCTTAATCGAAAAAGGGGAATGTAATGTCTCCCATATGCAAAGTTGCCTAGATATACCCCAATCCACCGTATCCCAGCATTTACAGAAGCTAAAGTCCGCCAACATTATCAGCGGAGTACGTAATGGTCTAGAAATAAATTACAAAATTTGTGACCAGCGGGTCGTCCAATTGATCAATACTCTCTTTGACGAAAGCCTTGTTAAAAAGCTCAAATAAAGATGACCCATAGACAAACAGACACAGATTAATGAGGCGTTGTGCTGGTCTTTATTCCATGTATTAGCAGTCGAATATCCTGTTACCTACGACCAAAAATTTGGCACAATGAAAATCTTTTGTTTAAAAATAAGGAGGTACTATTATGAGTAAAAAAGTATTAATTATTGGTGGCGTGGCGGGTGGAGCTTCGGCGGCAGCGCGTCTGAGACGTCTAGATGAACACGCCGAGATCATTCTACTTGAGCGGGACGAACACATTTCTTTTGCCAATTGCGGCCTGCCCTATTATATCGGTGACACCATTCAAGATCGAGAAAAATTAGTGGTTCAAACGCCGCAAGCCATGCATGATCGTTTTAATATCGACGTCCGGGTTAACAGCGAGGTAACGGCACTTCATCCCGAGAGTAAGACTGTCAGCATTAATAGCAAAACCAAGGGAATCTATGAAGAATCCTATGATGCATTGATCCTCTCTCCCGGAGCCAAACCTATCAAGCCGCCCATTCCTGGCATTGACAGCACTAAGATCTTCACCCTGCGTAACATTCCTGATACCGACCGTATTAAGGAGCAAGTAGATCGGGCAGGCGCTCACCGAGCAGTAGTCATCGGTGGAGGTTTCATCGGTATAGAAATGGCGGAAAATTTGAAGGAACGTGGGATGGAAGTCACCTTAGTCGAAGCCGCTCCCCACATCTTAGCGCCCTTCGATACCGACATGGTGGCTATGCTAGAAAAAGAATTGGTAGAGAGCGGCGTACACCTGCACCTCAATGACGGCGTAAAAGTCTTCCAAGAAAAGGGTACGGCTATCGATGTGGTGCTCACTAGTGGCACCGCCCTTACCGCCGACATCGTCATTTTGGCCATCGGTGTTGCTCCAGATACGAGTTTTATAAAAGAAAGCGGCATCAAGTTGGGCGCTCGTGGACACATCCTGGTCAATGACCATCTGGAAACCTCCATTCCTGACATCTATGCTGTGGGCGACGCCATCGAAGTGAAAGATTTCGTCAACGGGCAAGGAACTAGCATTCCCCTGGCTGGACCAGCTAATAAGCAAGGGCGCATCGTGGCCGACAACATTGCCGGCATCCCCTCCACCTTCAAAGGAACCCAAGGGACCTCCATCATCAAGGTCTTTTCTCTCACTGGGGGAACCACTGGCAATAATGAACGGAGCTTAAATCGCCTAGGAATTCCTTATCAGGTGGTCTATGTCCATCCCTTCTCTCATGCCACATACTACCCTGGTGCCTTGCAACTTTCCTTAAAGCTCCTGTTCAACGAAGAAGGACGTATCCTTGGCGCTCAAGGGATCGGCATTGAAGGCATCGACAAGAGTATCGACGTCATTGCTACCACCATGCGCCTGGGCGGAACGGTCTATGACCTCACTGAGCTAGAGCTTGCCTACGCTCCACCCTATTCTTCCGCCAAGAGTCCTGTGAATATGCTAGGTTTTGTCGCTGAAAACATTTTAGCCAAACGCATGGACGTCTTTACCTACCCATCCCTAAAAGACTTTGACCAAGAACAGACAATCTTGCTCGATGTTCGTTCACCACTGGAATTTGCTAACGGTGCTCTACCAGGAGCCGTCCATATTCCTTTAGATACCTTGCGTGAGCGTCTTTCTGAACTAGACAAGGATAAGCTCATCCTGACTTACTGTAAAATGGGGCTACAAGGTTATCTGGCCTCATGTATCCTACGTCAGAACGGTTTTAAAGTAAAAAATATGACTGGCGGTTTTAAGTCTGCCGCTGTCCTCTTCCCAGATGTTAAAGAGCCAATTGCCACTGCAGAGGAAATAATACCTGTGGCATCCCCAACTTCCGTTGATCGCTCCCACGATGCTTGTGGTTTATGCTGTCCCGGACCGCTAATGCAATTAAAATCAGTCATGGACGAAATGAAGGTTAATGAAATCCTCCGGATTACGGCATCCGATGCTGGCTTTACTGAAGATGTCAAAGCTTGGTGTTTGCGGACTCATAATCAGCTCTTAGATGTAAGTAAATCTAAGGGTATTATTACCGCCCTCATCAAAAAAGGTGGCGTTCCTGTAGTGGATCCCACTGCCCTTCAGACTCTAACACCCGCCAAAGACAACAAAACCATCGTCGTATTTAGCGGCGATCTAGACAAGGCCATGGCTGCCTTTATTATCGCTAACGGTGCCGCCGCTATGGGGAAAAAGGTCACCCTATTCTTCACTTTTTGGGGCCTGAATATCCTGCGCAAACCAGAGCATGTACCAGTCAGCAAAGGATTCATGGATAAAATGTTTGGCTTCATGATGCCACGTGGCAGCAAGAAACTGAAGCTATCCAATATGAATATGTTAGGCATGGGTACCAAAATGATGCGGATGGTGATGAAGAATAAGAACGTCTCTTCCCTGGAAGAACTCATCCAATCTGCCATGGACGTAGGCATCGAGATTGTAGCCTGCCAAATGTCCTTAGATGTCATGGGATTAAAACAAGAAGAACTCCTCGACTGTGTCAAGGTTGGCGGCGTCGGATACTATCTCGGTGAAGCAGAAGATTCCAATGTGAACCTATTCATCTGATGCAGAATTAGCTAATCACCTGCAAAATGGGGCTATGGAGAATTTAGAAATAAGTTCTCCATGCCCCATTTTTATATTTATTTTTTCAACTAACTAAAATAGATCCACACCACTTCTAGATGACGTGGATCTAATGCTATTTCGGTGGTACCGGAGTCAAAGATTACACCTTAAAAATCATTCCTTATGCCTTAGAGGAATTGAAACAAGTTATTGTTAAATTTTAACCACCTCTGTGAAAATTCCACTCCACTATAAAAATAGAGACCTGTATTGAGTACCTTAGATTCAGTTAAATCAAGGTGCCCAATATAGGTCTCTTATGATTATAATATCACGGTTTTATATAGGAATAACCTTCAGTTTGTTTGATAATAATTCTGGTTATGCCCGCAGGAACGACTGTTACAAAATTTGGTAATATTTCTTCATTAATGGAATTTGCTTGTAAAGCATTGCGGCAGGCAATTATTGTAACATTATTGTTTGACAGTTCTTTCATTTGTGTAAGCAGGTTCCGTATATCTTGATCAATGTTTTTATCCTTAGAATCAAATATTTGCACTGCTGTAGCATTGGCCACAATCTCTACAACAGCATGCTCCACACCCACATCTTCAATAAAATTTTTCGTGTTTGCCAAGGTTAACCGCCATTTACCAGGTTCATCAATATGGAGTAACGCTTTTATCTTTTCCATGATATCACCGCCCAATCATTTTATCGAATTACCCTTCCTATTATCACTGTTTGACAACCACTATTCCATAAAATTCATTACCAATGTTTATTTTTTCAATCACTCTAAATACCATCTTGTTTGGCATATTGAGAAGTTCTTGTTCAGCAATGCGATGACTAAGGGGTAGCTTTTCTAAAGTAGCCTCTGGTGGCATTATTATACTTCTTTCAGGATTATCCAATTTGTTTTTATCTTTCGCCGAAAATTTATGAGACACTGTAAGCACTTCCTCTATTTGTCTGTTTCGATATGGTGTCGTACCCCACATTTTTTATAGTCCTTAATTCGCTGACGTTCTGTATCATGCCCACTGGCTGAATACAGAACATGCCCCCCTATGGGGGGATGCACTTATAATATATACTATTATTTTCTTAAAAGCAATCAGGGGAAGGCGACGAATATTATCCTTCCTTATGACAAAAAAAGCAGGCTATCAGTTTAAGACAAAATAGCCTGCTTTTTGCGTTGATTAAAAGTTTCTCAATAAATCCCCCAAAGCCTTCACAGATTTTACTTGCTCTTCATCCACAATTGTTAGAGCCAGACAAACCTCTATTTTTGCCTTATGGATGTTACTCTAAAAAGTCTCCTTTTACCTTCTTAATTGCTTTAACTACATTTTTTGTCTATTTCTGCTTCAATGATACAGGTATCCCCAGTACACTCCATTGTGCGATAACACACCTCACGATTATCAATCAGTGCAAGTGCTGGTGCTTGACTAATACCTAATTTCTCAGCCATTTTTCCAGATTTGTACATATCTACTACGACGACTTTGAGTTTTTCATTGTACTTTTCTTTTATTTTCTCTACATCACTCATAAAGGAGCGGCAAAGGGGGTCAATTGGATTCCAACAGTAGACTAGAGTAGGTTTATTATCATCCATCAACTGTTGTTCAAAATAGGAAGTTTCCGCCAAATATCGTTCTGCGGCTACTCCACCAATGGCGCCGTCACCAACAGCAGTCGCAACTTGGCGTAGAACTTTGTCCCGCACATCTCCTACGGCAAAAACGCCCTCTAGGTTAGTTTCCATATTTTCATTCGTTAGCACATAACCCCTCTGATTCATCGTCACTTGCCCTTTAAATAAATCAGTATCAGCTAAATAACCGATAAACAAGAAACATCCATCCACGTCAACAGGAATTAGATTCCCAGTTTTAACATTTTTCAGTACAACCTGCTGAAGCCGCTCCTCACCTTTAAATTCTTCAACCATCGTATTCCACAGAAATTCAAGTTTGGGATTGGCAAAGGCATGCTCTTTGGCGATTTCGTTGGCATCAATCGTCCCTTCATCATGAATAACGGAAATTTGCACCCGGCTAGCAAACTTCGTTAAAAAAATAGCTTCCTCAATGGCAGCATCGCCACTACCAATAATCAGTACGGATTTTCCCGTATAATAAGCAGCATCACAAGTGGCGCAGAAAGAGATACCTTTGTCGTATAGAAAAAGTTCTTCCCCCTTAGCACCTGTCAAACGAGGTTTGCCACCCGCAGCAATAATCACTGATTTTGCTACATAGTCAGTCCGAAAAGTACTGACTACTTTTTCCTTACTTGTTAAATCCACAGTTTTAATAGCAGTTAATTTGATTTCCGTCCCAAATTTCTTGGCCTGTTTTTCAAATCGTTTCATTAATTCAGTACCGGAAAGAGTTTCTGGAAAGCCTGGATAATTCTCAATTTCGCTAGTATATGTGGCCAGTCCTCCAGGTAAGGCTTTTTCAAAAATTATTGTTTTGAGCCGCGCCCGCCCACAATAAATCCCTGCAGTTAAACCGCCTGCTCCGCCCCCGATAATTGCAACATCATAATATTCCCGTTTTTTCGCCATAATTTCAACCCCTACATCAAATACTTCACTACAAGTTTGCTACCAAGATAAGCACCAATAAAAATAAAGATACCAAAGACCCAACCATGCAGAGACATGGATGAAATACCACTGAAGTAGGCACCAACATTACAACCAAACGCTAATCGCGCACCATAGCCCATCATGAGGCCACCTGTGAGTGCCGCGATAACCTGCCGCTTAGATTTTATTTTTTTAATTTTAAATTGAGAAGCAGTCGCTGTTGCTAGAAAAGCCCCTACAATTAAACCTAGATTTATAATAGAACCGCCATGATTGAGAAGTCCGCCTTTTAGAGCTTGCATCATCGGTGGCTGCATCGTGAAAAATGACCAGGTCTCAGGATGACCGCCAAACAATTCATAGATCCATGCTCCCCAAAAAACAAAGGCAGTAGTAACACCCCAGGGAGATGCCATATAAATGAAAATAATAATATTAAGTAATCCCAGTAAAACGCCACCCACCCAATAGGGCCAAGCATCTTTAATCATTAGCTTCTTTAATATTGCCAGTTCTTCCGCTGCCCTTGCTGTCATAACGACTTTCCTCCTATGCAGTTTTTTCGATATATATGTCCCAGACTCCCTCTTCAACCTCTTCAACCTCAACGTTATGTCCTTCTTTACGAGCCCACTCCGGAATATTCTTAAGAGCACAACTATGATCAATACTAATTATTAGTACGTCCCCTGATTGAAGCTCTGGAAATTTTTTTTGCACCTTCAATACAGGAATAGGACACGCCTCACCAAGAGCATCAATTGTAAATTCAGCCATGATAGTTTCCTCCTTAATTATTTATTTTGCATTGCGATATTCATACCAAGTTGCAATAACGTATAGCAGCCCTAGCACTGCTAGTTGCCCAAAAAAGCCACCTGCCCAGCCGAGAGTTTGCGGAAGATATATCTTTGGCGCCGCGTTAAAAAAGTTCTCTGTCCACCAGCCAAAATGCATCGCACCAAGCACTGAACCTAAAATAAAAGTTGTTATCGAGATCCACTGCATCGTAAACCCTTCACCTATTCTCATCAGTGTACCAGAAGCGCAACCGCCAGAAATAACCATGCCAATACCGAATATTACGGCGCCAATGGCCGTATGTATGCCAACTGGTGCAACAAGCCCAGTGATTGGCCCCCCCTTAAGAATGGTAGTAAATTGCAACGCAGCAAAACCTACAGTCGCCACTGCGAAGGCAATGAGAGTCGCTCTGGTCAGAGTAGTACTACCTGTTAAAATAGGATCCCGCAATGATGCTGTAAAACAAAATCGGGACTTTTGGAGAACAACTCCAAGGGTAATTCCTATAAACCAAATAATACTTAGCACGATCTTGTGTTGAGCTAAAAACATGCCAACGCCTACCACGACGACTAACGCTGCAATGACATAACCAATTTGACTTTTCTTTTTGATCGCTGTATGGGGACGTTTTTTAATCATTGATGTAACTGGTGTCTCGGACATCTTATTCCCTCCTTGTTTTTATTGGAATCACGAGTCGCACCAATCAATGATTCCTAAGATTTATTCGTGAACTGTTTCACCTTCTGCCTATTTTGATTTTATACTATTTTAAATAGTCTGTAAAATTGCATTTTTTTATGTTATTATAAGGTTAGCTTATGGTAAAAGGAGGTATACTGTTGAATATTAAACTCTTAAAAGCATTTATAACCGTCGCAGATACAGAATCTTTTTCTAAAGCTGCCCAACTGCTTTTTATTTCACAGCCAGCTTTAAGTCAAAATATGAAACAACTTGAGGCCCACTTTACCGCCGACTTAATGAAAAGAACCTCTCACAGCTTTTCACTGACTGAGGCAGGAGAACTGCTCTATAAACATGCCGTTAATTTAGTCGCAATGTCTGATCTGATGGAAAAAGATATGAAAGTATTAAGGTCTTCCTTTAATGATACCTTATTAGTCGGTGCCACCAGTGTCATTGGTGGCTATGCTGTCCCTTGTAGCATCTTTATTTTTAAGAAAAAACACCCTGATGCCACTATAAAGTTAAGCCTTGGAAATCGTCGCCAAGTCCTGGATAATCTACAAAAAGACTTGATTGATATTGCCATTGTGGAAGGTGACATGCCTAATGATAATTTTATCGTAAGCGAAATTCATACAGAAGAAATGGTAGTCGTTGCTACGAATGTTGAACCGTGGACAACTCAGCGGAATTTAAGTTTAGAAGACTTCCTTACGATTCCTCTGATTATGCGTGAAGAAGGTTCGGCCACAAGATGGGCCATCGAACGCACCCTTAACCAAGCAGGAATATCTCTGCAGAGCCTTAATATTGTAATGGAATTAAATAGTAGTGATTCCATTAAAGCCGCAGTAGAGGCTGGACATGGTGTTTCTATTTTTCCGCGAGTAGCAGTCAAAAAAGATTTATACACTAAAACTCTTCGCCCACTATATATTGATACGCTTACCTTCTCACAACCAATACATCTAGTCTACAAAAGAAAAGTCCACCGCATCATTGCCTCTGAATTCATAAAACTAATGAAATCGTCTGTTAACGGCTTTTGTTAACAGACGATTCCATAATTGTTATTTGCCAAATTCCGTTGTCAATCTCTTCCACAATCACCTTAAATTTTTTCCGACGCATTTCATCCCTAATCGTATTCGCCGTACAACTATGGTCGGTTATTAGTACAATACGGTCGCCTGGATTCATTTGTTTCATGACAGACTGCACCTTTAAACTGGGAATGGGGCAAAAATCACCAAGGGCATCAATGTAATGCTCTGTCATAGTTTACCTCCACATCTACGAAATAGTTCTTCATAATAAAGCACAGCATTAAAAAGCTAATTCACCTTAATAGTAACGTGAATTAGCTCTTTTGTATACGCTTATAAGCATACTTTTCCCATTTACGTTATTAGTTTTATAGGTATTACAAGCTGTCATCACCCTGATCCCTGTGGCATCGAATTGCTTCATCGATAGTCGAGACACATTCGAATAAAATCAGTTAATATAGGCACGATAAATTTATTTTTATGATGAACAATGCTAAACTGTCTTTTAAAAGTCACACCATCCACCTCTACAATAGCCAATTCATTCCTTTGCACTTCTTTTTCCACTGCCAGCCTGGACATTACTGAAATTCCCAGTCCCGCTGTAATAAAATTTTTGATGGTCTCTGCATTATTATAAACTCCGGAAATTTGCCAATTTAAGCATTTAATCGCCATCACGGATTCAAATAACTCACGGGTACCGCTGCCTTCTTCCCTTACAATAAATTCTACATGATCAATGTCTGCTAGCTCGACTCTGCTCATTTGGGTAAATGGATGAGAAATACCAGTCACTAATACAAGTTCATCGTTCATAAACGGTAAACTGATGATTCCTTGGGAATGAATTTTACCTTCTACCAGACCAATATCTAACTCATCCAGTAATAACATTCCTTCGATTATTTTTGTATTATTAACCGCTGCAATAATTTTGGTACGAGGACTATACTTATTAAATTCTACGATAATATCATTCAAAATGCAGGTACCAACAGTAACACTCGCACCAATCCGGATGACGCCATTATGATGAATTCCAGCCATGGCCTCTTCTGCTTCTTGACTTAAATGTACAATATGCCGGGCATAGGTGATTAATTTTTGACCAGCAAGAGTAATAAATAACTTTCTCCCCAATCTTTCAAATAATCTTACATTATAATGTTTCTCAAGTTCTCTAATTGCCTGACTTACCGATGGTTGTGCAATATAAAGTTTGGCCCCAGCAGCTGTCATATTTCCTTCATCACAAACACATAAAAAAATCGTCAAATGTCTTAACGTCATCATTTTCCTTTTCTTATATAGGTAAATACCTATTGTTTTTACTATATTATAGTATTTTACATATCATTTTTCAAATGTTATGATCACTTTAGACAAAGGAGATGTAACTATGAAAAATAGCACTACACGTACTAGCATACTACTAGGATTCTTTATCGTTACCTTGATCGCCCTTCCTGCTTGGTGGTTGGGAACAGTTTTTCCTATAGTAGGAGGTCCAGTCTTCGGGATACTATTAGGCATGATGCTCGCTGTGTGGAAAAGACCGACGACTTACGATGTCGGCATTCGCTTCACAGAAAAAACAATACTACAGGCCTCTATTATATTACTTGGGTTTGAAATAAATTTATTTAACGTTTTTAAGGTCGGTAGCCAATCCCTGTATATCATATTTTTCACACTCAGTACTGCCTTCATGACTGCCTGGCTCGTCGGGCGTTATTTAAAGTTACCGAAAAACACCAGCATTCTGATCGGCATCGGCACGGCTATCTGTGGTGGATCAGCAATTGCCGCAGCAGCCCCTGTAATCTCTGCCAGTGATGAAGATGTTGCTTATTCCATATCAACCATCTTTTTATTTAATATCGCCGCCGTATTTATCTTTCCCTTCACAGGGCACCTCCTTGGCATGAGCGATATGG
>Ga0209123_1002065_pt1 | contig 17948 bp, 14 predicted proteins | sample BarGraIncu00431A_FD_184500 | JGI IMG/M metagenome (GOLD analysis project Ga0209123, IMG submission 184500) | Arctic peat soil microbial communities from Barrow, Alaska, USA - Barrow Graham LP Incubations 004-31A (SPAdes) (version 2) | ecosystem: Environmental > Terrestrial > Soil > Wetlands >... | reverse complement strand
GCGGTCGTACTCACATTTTTCAGAAGAATAACGAGATGGCCGGTTATTGCGGAGTTCAACATGCTTTGCAGTTACGCGGTATCGACGGTAACTTCGGGGCTGATAAAAGAGTCAGTATTTTGAGTTTAGGTTCAGTCAGTCGCGGATCGATCTATGCATTGAAAGGACACGGCTTCGAGGATATCACCGTGTATACAAGACGTCCGTCTCATTTAGTGGCCGATCGTTTACCGGGCGTTACTTATCGCCAGTTGACACGAGGTGATGATAATCGATTTATGACCGTCAATGAACAGGGTGAAGAAATTTCGCTGATTGAAGAATTGGCCCAATCCGATATCATCGTCAACGGTGTTCTTCAAGACCAAAACAATCCGTCGATCTTCGTGACGGATACCGATGTCGAGAAATTCGAGAATGAATGTTTGGTCATCGATATCAGTTGTGATGACAGAATGGGATTCAGTTTTGCTCATCCGACAAGTTTTGAACACCCATTGTTCAAAGTCGGCAAGATCACTTATTATTCAGTCGATCATACTCCGACATTGCTATGGGACAGTGCGTCATGGGAAATTTCGAAGAGTGTTCTGCCTTTTCTGAAAGATGTTATTGAACAAAATCCCAATGAGATCTTGGATGCCGCTGTCGATTTCCGCGACGGTATCATCATAAACCAAGATATCATCACGGTTCAGAATCGTGAAACAGTGTATCCGCATAAGCGTATCGGTATCGTTGATGCACCGGTCGTTAAACGCAGATCGCTGTTCAGAAGAATCACAGATTCGATTTCACCGTCGATGCGTTCTTAAATCAAACAACAGTCGAGTAAGCACAATCTAACGTAAGATTGTGCTTTTTCATGGAACAGTTTGATAGTCAAAATTCCTCAATCGACGGAGTCTCGCCGATTTCGTTGACTTGACTGAGGGTAAAGATTATAATGAGACTAATATTCAAAAAGCGGAGGCCAATATGACGCAAATCGAACTGAAATACGGTCAACAATCATTCTCAATGAATGTTGAACCTACGAATATCAGAATTATCAAAAGTCAGGAAAATGTTGGAAAAATGTCACAGGCAGAATTATTACAACAGGCGATTGAGAATCCGATCGATTCACCCCGACTCAAAGAGATCGTTAAACCAAGTGACGAGATCTGCATCATTGTTCCGGATGTAACGCGCTTATGGCAGAATCCGTCTGTTTACCTTCCGTATGTGATCAACGAATTAACATTGGCCGGTGTTCAAGACAGTCAAATTCGTTTTATCAGTGCCCTCGGAACTCATCGCAAACAGACGATCGCCGAACACAAACTGCTGTTGGGTGATGCTTTGTATCAACGGTTTGCTATCACCGATCATGACTGTTATGACGATAGTAACTTGACGTATGTCGGAACTACTTCGTTTGGAACAGAAGTGTTCGTCAATAAAACAGCGTTGGAGTGTGACCACATCATTATCACCGGCGGTATCGTGTTTCACGAACTGGCCGGTTTCGGCGGCGGACGAAAATCCATTATGCCCGGAATCAGCGCTTATTCGACCGTCATGCATAATCATGCATTGTCACTGAATCCCAATGGTCCGGGAAGTAACCATTTGGTCAAAGCAGCTGTTATGGAAGGTAATCCTTTCAATGATGATATGAGTGAAGCGGCAGCGTTTGTCAATCCGTCATTTCTGTTTAACGTACTTTGTGACTCGAACGGCACGTATACAGCGGCAGTTGCAGGTAACTATATCACTGCCCATCGTAAAGGATGTGAGATCTTAAAAACGATCGACAGTTCTGCCATTCGTGAAAAAGCGGATATGGTCATTGTATCTTGCGGAGGTTATCCGAAAGACATCAATCTTTATCAAGCCTCCAAAGGTCTCAGTAATGCGGTGGAAGCTGTTTCAAAAGGCGGCACGATCATCTTGCTGGCGGAATGTATCGAAGGTCTCGGCCATAATGATATGGAGCAGATTTTCTTCGACTATGCAACTAACGAAGAACGCGAATCAGCGATCCGCAAAGACTATTCGATCGCAAAATTCATGTCGTTTGTTTTCTGTGAAATGGCCGTCAACTTCAACTTGATCTTGGTTTCTGCCATGCCGAGTGACTCACTCAGCCGGATCAACATCAGTATCGTTAAAACACTTGACGAAGCATTGGCATTGAATCCTGAAACGATCGCCGATGCGAAATTGATCTATTTGATGCCGACCGGTGCCAACACGCTGCCGGTGCTTGTATAAACGATTCGACTGGATAGTTTGTGCAGTAAAAAAAGAAATCATCAAGGTACCCATATGAAAAACAATTTTTTGGCAGATAAAAATCTGATTGATTCATCCAACGCACTCTCGTCCGTTGCTGCCATGATCGGCGACAAAGACGTGATTAACCTCAGTATCGGAGATCCTGATTTCATCACCAACAAGATTATTATCGATGAAGCTTTCAGTGATGCCGAAAAGGGACATACCAAATATACATTACCCTCCGGCGATCCCGAACTAAACAAAGAAATTATCGGTTTTTACAAGGAGGAATACGGATTAACGATCGATAAAAAAGAGATCATGGTCACCGTCGGCGCATGTCATGCCTTGTTTATTGCTTTTCAGGCATGTTTGAATGTTGGGGATGAAGTCATCGTTCCCGAACCCTATTTCTCTCCGTATAAAGATGAGATCGAAATGGCCGGCGGTAAATTAGTACCGCTTCAAACGTATGAAGAAGATGAATTTGTTATCAACATTGATACATTGAAAACACTGATCACACCTAAGACACGGGCTATACTTATCAACTCACCCAACAATCCGACCGGTGCGTGTTACAGTCGTTCAACATTGCAGGCATTGGCTGATGTGGCCATCAAACACGATTTGATCGTACTATCGGATGAAGTTTATGATGCGATCTCATTCAAGTCAAAACACATTTCCATTCTGGAAATCGAAGGCATGAAAGAGCGAAGTGTTCTTTTGGCCAGTTTCTCAAAAGGATATGCGATGACCGGTTGGCGTATCGGATTTGCGATTGCACCTGATTACGTTATCAAGTGTATGGTCAGAATCAACGAATCCATCACCTTTTCAGCACCGTCGATCTCCCAGCGAGCTGCGATCCATGCGATCCGGAATCGCTCGGCTGTCCAACCGGCGATCATTCACGGTTTTGAGAAAAGAATGCATTATGGTTTCAAACGTATCAATGCCATTCAAGGATTGAGTGTACTTGAACCCAGAGGCGGTATTTATCTTTTTATGAATATAAAAGAAACAGGCATGTCTTCAACTGAGTTTTCCAAGTACTTACTTGCGAAAACAAAGATCGTTGTTTTGACCGGAACGGCCTTCGGTGAAAGCGGTGAAGGGTTTGTTCGCATCGCATGCACAGTCAGTGTCGAGAAGATGAAGGAAGCTTTCGACAGAGTCGAAGAACTGTTCGGTTTAAAAAAATGAAACATCGGCAATGAGGGTAAATTGACTCATTGCTTTTATTTGGTATTTCAAAGGATCAGTAGGTTGATAAATCGTACAATGTCATGTGAATCACTGAACAAAACAGTAACTTATGACAGTTTGAACGAAAGTAAATACAAACATAAAATATATCTGATATAATAATCCTATAAAAAGAACATATAAAATAAAATATTGTACAAATAAGAAACAGCCACTTCGTACATTCGAATTCTTAACGAAGCACTTGAATGCGGGCGTTCACTCATTTTTTTGGTTACTTTGCGACTGAATTTTTTGATGGATAATTAGACAGTCAGCGACTGACCTATCTGATTACCAGCAGATAGGCACATGAGGAAGGTACAAGCATGAAAGATGCAAAAAAAAAGGTGTTGATCGAAACGACGGCTGATAGTACTGATTATCCGATTGTGGGGATCGGGGCATCGGCCGGCGGACTTGAAGCACTTGAACAATTTTTCAGAGCTGTTCCGCTGCAAAGCGGAATTGGCTATGTCGTGGTTCAACATTTAGATCCGACGCAACGAGATTATCTGTGTGAACTTCTGCAGCGATTTACAGTCATGAAGGTCACTCAGATCGAAGACTGCATGCGTGTTCAAGCGGATTGTGTCTATGTTATACCGCCTGATAAAAATTTGACGATTCTGCACGGAACCTTATTTTTACTGAATCCGATCCATCTGCGCGGTCATCGTAAACCTATTGATTTCTTTTTTAATTCGCTGGCCGATGATCGAAAAGAAAATGCGATCTGTGTGATCTTGTCAGGAATGGGTTCCGACGGTACGTTAGGTGCCAAGACAATCAAAGAAAAAGGCGGTCTGGTATTTGTTCAAGATCCGCAATCAGCCAAATTCAACAGTATGCCGTTAAGCGCGATTAATGATGGTTTAGCCGATGTCGTTGCGGCAGCTGAAACTCTGCCGGATCAAATCATAACGCGACTTAAATATAATCCCAACAGTAAGCCGTTGCAACTTCCGGTTGATGAGGATCAAAGTGCGATCGAAAAGATTTTTATCCTGATTCGAAGGAAAACAGGACATGACTTTTCCCTTTATAAACATAGTACGATTTACCGCCGTATCGAAAGGCGCATGCGTATCCACCAAATCAACAAGATCGATGATTATGTAAAATTCCTACAAGAAAATCCACATGAGACTGAACTACTTTTTGATGAAATATTGATCGGTGTCACGAGTTTCTACCGTGATCCGAATAAATGGGAAAAATTAAAAGATGAATTGAAGATTATGTTGAAAGAAAAAGCCGGATACAACTATCAATATCGTGCTTGGGTAGCCGGGTGTTCGACCGGTGAGGAAGCCTATACACTGGCCATGCTTTTCAAAGAAGCGCAGGAAGAAATGGAACTTACGCAAGACATAAGTATCCAAATTTTCGCAACCGATATTGACGCAATGGCAATATCGAAAGCAAGAAGCGGTTTTTATTCGGTTAATATCGAATCGGCAATAACGGCGGATCGATTGCATCGCTTTTTCAACAAGTCGGATAATGGCTACCAGATCTCTAAATCATTGCGTGAGATGATCGTTTTCGCTCAACATAACTTGGTCATGGATCCGCCGTTCTCACGTATCGATATTCTTTCCTGTCGCAATGTGTTGATCTATATGACATCACAACTGCAGAAAAAAATCTTTCCGATGTTTTACTACAGTTTGAAACCGGGTGGCATCATGTTTTTGGGTACTGCCGAAACGATCGGTAGTTTTTCTAACTTATTTATACCTGTTTCCAAGAAACTGCAACTCTATCACAAATCGAATTCAACGATCACACGAGAACTGTTTGAAACACCAAAGATTTCACTTTCGACTGTCAATCCAACTGTTCATTCGTCAAAACCGACTGAAAACATGGAAACGATGGTCGATAAAATGATCCTGCAACAGTATTCACCGGCGGCGATTCTGACGGATGTGAACGGTGATATTTTGTACATCAGCGGTAAGATCGGCAAATATCTGGAACCGGCTTCCGGGAATGCGAACCTCAATATTTTTGTGATGGCACGCGAAGAAATCAGATATCAACTCATGGATACATTTAAAAAAGCAATTGTGAACAATAATCCAATGAGCGTAAAAGGTATTTTGATCAAAACGGATGAGATCATTCATAAAATCGATTTTACCGTACAACCGGTTATTGAATCGAAAAAAATCAGCGGTAATGTGTTGATCGTTTTCTATGACGTCACATTACCGGCAAATTTGGAAGAAGAGGAACCGATGATTCCGGGCAGCGATAAAGAAAAATTGATTGAGATGCAGAAAAAGCTGGATATATCCAATCAAAAATTATTGTTGTTCCAAGAGGAGATGCAAGGCTCGCAGGAAGATTTGAAATCAGCCAATGAAGAATTGCAAAGCATGAATGAAGAATTCCAAAGTACAAATGAAGAACTGACGACCTCCAAAGAAGAAATGCAATCGATGAACGAAGAACTTCACTCGGTAAACCGCGAGTTGCAGGAACGTGTCAATGAGTTGACACGTGCGAATGACGATATCAAGAATTTACTGAACAGTATTGAGATCGCGACGGTGTTTCTCAACAATCACATGCGCATCAAGAGTTTTACCAATCAGATGTCGCTCAGCAGTAAGTTGATCCAAAGCGACATCGGTCGACCGATCACAGATATCGCCTCTGAACTATTTTATCCTGAAATCGAAGAAGATGTGATGGAAGTACTGAGAACACTTATCCCAATCGATAAAATGATTATTTTCCAAAAGAAAGACAGAGCCTTCAAATTAAGGATCATGCCGTATCGTACGACCGACAATAAGATCGACGGCGTTGTTTTAACGTTCATCGATGTGAGTGTTTCACGCAAATTGGAAATAGAACTCAAAGAAAATCGGAAGAAGTTTGATCAGGTCCTACACAGTTCACCGGTCTTGTTGAGTAATCAGGATGCTGGCATGCGTTATACTTGGATCTATGATTCGACATCCAACCTGGCTACGTTCTTGATGTTAGGTAAAACAGATATCGAACTTTTCGGCCAACAAGAAGCCAAAGAGATGTCTGAACTGAAGAATTCCGTACTGAAATCAGGTAAATCAACTCGTAAAGCAGTCCAATTGGCGATCCGAGGTCAAGTTGATATCTATGATCTCTATGTGAACCCGATATTCAATGATTCGAAGAATGTTACAGGTGTTGCGTGTGTTTGGTTTGATACGACTGAAAAATGATCCAACAATCAAGTAATGAGGAGTGGGTGTGATGAAAAAAGCCAATCCGACTAATCCCGAAGAACTCAGACGCAAAGCAAAAGAAGTGATTCAACAGAAAAAAAAGAATGACGACAGTGATCAATCACCTTCGGTTTTTTTGAACTTCGAGCAGGAACTATCGATACACCAACTCGAACTTGAAATGCAAAACGAAGAACTGCGTAAATTGAGTGATCAACTTTCAGCCAGCAATGAAAAATACCTGCATTTATATGAAAAGGCTCCGGTTGGGTATCTGACGCTTTCGAATTACTATAACATCAAAGAAATCAATTGTATCGGAGCTCTGCTTTTCGGCGAAGTGAAAGAGCGTTTGATCAATCGTAATCTGATGATCTTTATCCATGAAGGAAATCGCAAGAAATTAAAGACTTCGTTGGAGTTGGTAAAGAAGAGCAAATCACTTGAGTCCTGTGAGCTAAAATTGAACCGCAGTGACGGTCTATTAAAGTATATTCAAGTTGAAAGTAAGATTACGGAAGATGAACGTGAATATATGTTGGCTTTGATTGACATCACTTCCAAGAAAATGACTGAGTTCGAATTGAACATGAAAAATCAAGCGATCGCATCATCGGTAACAGCTATCGTATTAACAAATCTGGAAGGAAACTTGACGTATGCGAACCCGGCATTTCTGAAATTGTGGGGATTTTCCAGTGACAAGAATCTAAAAGGTCGTTCCATTTACCAACTTTGGAACAAGATCGATTCGATCGAGGATATCTTCGATACGTCGATCAGCGAAGGAAGCTGGCACCAAGAAATCATTGCCAAGACCCGTGCTGCGATGAAGAAAAATATGTATCTGACCTCAAACGTCGTATTCGATGAAGAGAACGTTCCGACCAGTTTAATGTTCTCGATACTTGATATGTCAGAACTCAGAAAAATCGAGAGTGATTTGAAAATCAGTGAAGAGAATTATGCCTATCTGAGTGAGTTTACGGCCAATGTGATTGCGATTCTGAATGTTACCAAGGATAGATTCACTTACCTCAGTCCGTCAATCACGCGTTTGCGCGGGGTAAGTGTCGAAGAGGCACTTGATGAAACATTGGAGGATATTTTAGAACCTGAGTCTTATTTGCGTATAAAAAACGAACTCGACAAGAAAATAATTGAATTTATTCAGTTTCCCGATCAACCGTTAAATTTTACTTTGGAAGCCAAAACGATCTGCAAAGATAAATCAGTTATTTGGATCGAAGCATCGGGAAAACTGCGCTATAACAAAGACGATGAGATCGAAGCAATGTTTATCGTGCACAATATCGACGAACGAAAAAATACCGAAAAAGAACTTCAATACATCAGCTATCACGATCGTTTGACCGGCTTGTATAATCGCAGATTCTATGAAGAACAATTACTTCAGATCGATACAGCCAAGAATTATCCGATCGCCATGATCATGGTCGATGTGAATGGGTTGAAATTAGTAAATGATGCCTTCGGTCATTTGGCCGGAGATAATATACTAATCAGAGTCAGCGATATTCTCAAAGCAAACTGCGGCGATAACGGTTTCGCGGCCAGAATCGGCGGAGATGAATTTATTCTCTTGATGACGAAGACAGATGAGACGAAAGTCAAAGAAATCATCAGTAACATTTATGCAAAGATCGACGCTGATAAAAATAGTCTTTGTGTTTTGTCGGCATCAGCCGGATATGCATTGAAAACCACGTCATTGGATAATATATTTAATGTATTTAAGCGTGCTGAAGATGATCTGTATACACATAAGATGTCGGAAAGTTTAAGCATGAGAAGCAAAACAATCAGTTTGATCATGAGCTCGCTTCGTGAGAAAAGCAAACGTGAAAAACTGCATTCCGATCGGGTCGGAGAAATATGCGCAGCCATTGCCGCTGCGATGAATTTGTCGACCGATGAGATCAATCAGAGTAAATTGAGCGGTCTGATGCATGATATCGGTAAGATCGGCATCAATGATAATATTCTGAATAAAGTGGGTAAACTGAACCAGGATGAATGGGTTGAAATGAAACGTCATTCGGAGATCGGATTCAGAATACTGAGTTCCGTAAATGAATTCGCTACAATTGCTGTCTCTGTTCTCGAACATCATGAGCGATGGGACGGAACCGGTTATCCTAAAAAACTCAAAGGGAAAGAAATTTCTCCCATGGCCAGAATCATCGCTGTCGCTGATTCATTTGAAGCGATGACAGCCGAAAGAACCTATCACGAGACAATTAAAAGAGATGAATTGATCGGTGAATTCGAGAAAAATTCAGGTACATTGTATGACCCGGAAATCGTCCGGTTGTTTCTCGATAAAGTCTTACCTAAAATCCGAGGATTCGAAAACTGAAATTTGGAGTGATGGATGCGATCAGAATCAGACATAAGAAACTTTTCACTCGGTCAGCGCAAAAAACTGATAAGTTATGAAAATAGCACTTATGTCTTTTTTTTGGCAGAAACAGCGACATACAAAGTCACAGAATTCAACTCCAAAGGTTGACAAATCCTTCACATTTGTCTAGAGTTAAAGACGTATACATTTGAGAGGGGAAATATCAATGATACTTGAAATAAAACAGTTGAATAAGAGCTTTTCGAATAAGCAGGTATTGCATGATGTATCGTTTACGATCACTTCCGGAAAAGCGATGGGCTTTTTAGGACGTAACGGAGCCGGTAAAACAACAACGATACGCGCACTGATGGATGTGTTCAAAGCGGACAGCGGTCAATTTATTTTGGATGGAAAACCATTCGTACCGACTGATTGCCGCGTTGGCTATCTGCCGGAAGAACGCGGACTTTACGCGAAAGAGAAAATATTGGATCAACTTATCTATTTTTCCATGTTGCGCGGTGCCACGAAAAAAGAAGCAAAAGCCAGCGCCGAATATTGGATCGAACGTTTCGGATTGACGTTTGCGAAAAACGCCAAATTGGAAACACTTTCGAAAGGTAACCAACAGAAGATTCAAATCGCTCAGTCGTTATTGAACGATCCCGAGATATTGATTCTTGATGAACCCTTCAGCGGATTGGATCCGGTGAATGCGCAGGTATTGAAAGATGTCATCGTTGAATCGATCGCAAAAGGGAAACTGGTCATTTTTTCAAGTCATCAAATGAACTATGTGGAAGAATTCTGTGATGAAATCGCCTTGATCGAAAACGGTGAGATCGTTTTAAACGGAAATCTCAACGAAATTAAAAAGGAAATGGGAAATCGTCGTCTCCGCTTGTCTGCTGTTGACATGAGCGCCGATCAACTCAAAGAACTGTTACTCAGCAAGATCACCGATATCGGTATTGAACATGACAGTCATTCGTTGATCATCGAGTTATTGAATGAGAAAACAAAACATAAATTACTGCAGGATTGTTTGAACTGCGGGATCGATATTGATCTCTTTTCAGGCTATGAACCAAGTCTGAACGATATATTTGTGAAGAAAGTAGGTGCCGAAAATGCGTAATACGTGGAAAGTATTTATGTTTGAATTAAAGAGTATCCTGCATAAAAAATCAGTTATGATAACAACACTGGTTATGTGTGCATTCTTCTTGATTGCGACCAGCGTACCGACGATCATGACACTTTTTGATTCTAAAAGTAATACACCGACCGAGACACCGGCTGTCGATATCGGTAATTCAGGTTTCTTCTTAAGTTCCGACAGTTTCTCGGAAGCGGAATTGGCTGTTTATTTCGGTCCTAATATGAAGATGTTCGATAGCGAGGTTTCACTTCGTGATGCAGTCGTCAGCGGTACGATCGATTCCGGTTTCGTAATTCAAAATCCTACTTCATATAAGAGTATCGTAAAAAATAAAGGAATGTACAGTGTAAGTGCACAGATGGTCAGTTCCGTTATGCAGAAAATCAACACTGATCGTAACTTGCTTGCGGCCGGCATCGATCCGGCAAAGGTCGATAAAGCATCGATCGTGAATATCACGGTCAATGAAGAAATATTAGGTAAAGACGCCAATCAGAGTTTTCTGATCAGTTATATCCTGATGTTTGCGGTCTATATGTTAGTTATTATGTACGGATCGTTTGTTTCCACATCGGTTGCCCGTGAAAAAGACAGCCGTACGATGGAAATCTTGATCACTTCCACCAAACCTTCGGCCTTGATCATCGGTAAAGTTTTGGCTAACGGATGCGCAGGTCTGATCCAATTCGGCGTCATTCTCACGGCCGGTTTTATCGGTTACTTCGCTAATTCAGCCAACTATCCGACGGTTATACGAGATATGTTGTTCGGCGGACTATCCCTTGACGCGATTTTCATCTTCTTGATCTTCACGGCATCCGGGTATCTGCTGTATTTGTTTATCTACGCTTCCCTCGGATCACTGGTTTCTAAAGTTGAAGATGTCGGATCTTCGGTCACTCCGGTCACATTGTTGTTTATGGTCGCTTATTTGATCGCTAGTTTGGGACTGAATATGCCGAATTCATTGATGCTGAGAATCGGATCATTCGTTCCGTTCACGGCGATTCTCGCAATGCCGATCCGCTACTTTCTGACATCGGTTCCGTTGATCGAATTATTGATTTCATTGGCCTTGATGATCGCAACGACATGGTTATTGGCAGTATTGTCGATACGGATCTATCGTTTAGGTTCACTGTCATATGGCAATAAGCTTAGTTTTGTTAAAGCAATCAAGTTATTGCTCAATGAGAAAAAAGTATAACTTACAAAAAAAATCCAGTGATGGATTTTTTTTATTTATTCGTGTGTCCATTTCTTGATCATGACACCGGCACTGCGATTCATTTCTTGCGTGAATGCTGCTTGATATTTTCGTTTATAAAGATCCGAATAGTAGCTATTGACAGATACAGCGGGTGTTCCCGCCAGTTTTGACTGGGTTTCGATCATGCGTTCATACTGATCCGCATCCATCTGCTGATACCCGTTTTCGTGAACGATAAACTCACGGCCGATCCGAGCCGGTTTTTTACGGTCGATCTGCTGTTGGGTAGGATAGCCGAAAACCAACATCGTGATCGGTAAAACAAACGCCGGTAAATGAAGCAATTCGGTGTTACGTTCGGCATTCTCCAGAATATCACCGATATAACATGATCCGATGCCCAGTGACGAAGCAGCCGTTACGGCGTTTTGCGCCGCAATGATGGCATCATTGCAGGCGAGCAGCAGATCACCTACACGCGGTTTTTGAATGGAAATATCGGATTGCGTCAGTGTAAATCCGTCATAGGTGCGTTGATAATCGGCACAGAAAACAAGCACCATGGCAGCTTGTGCGATAAACGCTTGGTGATCACAGTTGATCGCCAACCGGTCAATGATCTGACGATCGGTCACATCGATGATACTGTATAGATGCATGTTTCCGGCAGTCGGTGCCTGGATCGCCGCATCCAAGATCAAGTTCTTATTTTCGTCGCTTATTTTCTGCCCTGTGTAGACTCGAACGGACTTTCGTTCAACCAATAAACGGATGGTTTCATTCATAATTATTGCCTCCGATTCACTAGTACAACTATAGCAGAGTTCGTTGGTTCACTCAATCAGAATCCATTCATATTCATGATTTAAAGCCAAAAATAGTCTGCTACTATATAGGTAGATAAACGATGAGTAATTTATTGATAATACCGTTAAAATAAAGTCAAAAACAACCAAATCTATATAAATTAACGATGAATTAACGATGGGTCTGCTACAATTTGGGCAATTAAACAACATCTGTCAAAGGAGAACAAACATGAAAAAGCTGATGTGCGTGTTGGGAGTGCTCTTGTTGGTCGTAGGCTGTACAAGTTATCGCAGTCCTGTTTCAAAAAGCTTGGTTTTGATTACCGATAAAAACACAATAAAAGAATTGATCACGACGCGTTTTGACGGAAATTATTCGCAACTTGAAAGTGATAAGTCGACTGTTGCCGGCAGTTCTTATTCTGCAACCAATACGCAAGTGAACGGTGTCGATGAAGCCGATATCGTGAAAACCAACGGGACGCTGATCGTTCATGTGAATTCAAACGTGATCTACATTGTTGACTCGGTTGCGGACAGACTGGCGGCAAGGATCGATTATCCGCTTAAAGAGAGTGATACGAAATATTATTATCCGAGTGATATTTATTTGACTGACAATAAATTGATCGTCCTCGGTTCGATCAACTCCTATCCGGGAGGCGTTTATCCGTATGGCGGCGGGATTATGAAGACCGACATGTTTTGGATCGGATATCAAGATTCATTTGTTCAGATCTATGATTTGAGTGATCCCATAAAACCGGCACTGCTTCGCTCGTTGGAAATCAAGGGAGGCTATTATTCCTCACGTTTGGTCGATAATGAATTGATCGTCATCGCCAATCAGCAACAACTGATCACGGTCGATGATCAACAAAACGAAAATGTGATTGAACCGAGTGTTTATGACAGTTTGACCAAGACAACCGTTTCTTCGATCGAAGGCGGAACAGCATTCATATTACCGGGTAAGATGGGGAACAGTTTCGTCAATATCATGAAAGTGAACATCGGCAGTACGGTCGAACCGGCATTGACTTCGTTCTTCGGTTCGATCCAATCCATCTATATGGATAAAGAGAATCTTCTGATCGCTCAATACCGCTATGAAGAAATCAACTCGACGCAAGGAAAAACGTTGACCGATCTGCTGCGTTTCAATATTGATACGATGAAATTAGAAGCTCAGACATCATTCGAAGGATATCTTCTGAATCAATTCTCATTGGATATCTACAACCAATCGATCAGAGTCGCCGCTACCAATTGGAACTCTGGTTCTAAGGTTACAAACAGTGTCTATGTCTATAATATGAATTTGGATCTCGAAAGCTCGATCTTGGGAATTGCGCCGGGAGAATCCATTCGAGCAGTTCGTTTTATCGGCAACAAAGGGTACGTTGTGACCTTTGAGAACATCGATCCGTTGTTCGTTCTTGATCTCAGCAATCCGTTTACCGCAAAAATCGTCGGTGAACTCAAAGTCCCGGGCTTCAGTACCTATATCCATCCGATTTCGAAAGACACCTTGTTTGGAATCGCGGAAGATGTTGAAGTCATCCAATATACCGATGTTTCCGGAAAAGTGTTTAACTCAATGAAACATAACGGCGTCAAAGTCAGTCTGTTTGATGTGAGTGATCCGACGACACCCAAAGAAGTTCAATCGATCAACATCATCGGACCGAACGGTTACAGTGAAGGTCAATATAACCATAAAGCAATCGTTTATGACGCTGAAAACCAACTGTTGTATCTGCCGTATTCGGATTATCCGATGACTAGTTGTGAAGTTAAAGACGGTAATTGTCAGTATTTGTATACCAGTGGAATCAAAATAGTGAAAATCACCGAAAAAGAAGTTAAATTGGTTAAAACGATCGAATTCAGTATCGACAATCAAGGCAGTAATTATGTATCGAGAAGTTTGTTTATCGGCAACAGTCTCTACCTGGTAACCAACAAAGGTCTGGTAGAATATGACCGAACGACATTGGAAGAAGTTCGCAGAATTACGTATGAGTAACGATCAGTCCTTCGGGACTGATTTTTTTTACAGACGAGCATGATATAATAAGAACGTCATGTTTTTTATCTACTAGAAAGCGAGGGACGCTCATGAAAATCAACACCTATCCGACAGTCGGTGAATTTCTGCAAGAACATTCAGTTATATTGAGCAAGAATGAAGCCGTCAATCAACTTTTTTTAGCGAATCTGATCGGGTGTGAAGATCGTCAAGCGGAAGGGAATTTTGTTTTCGGAAGCATCACGGATGAAGGTCAAACGATCCTGCTTTTTATGAATGCCGAGCCCTTCAATTTATTGCTGTCGACACCGACAGATGAATTAGATGAAGTTGCTGTACTAATGCTTGTCGGTTTTTTACTTGAACGACAGATCAAGATCAGAGGTATCAATGCTTCCAAGAAACTTTGCGAACGGTTCATTATCAACTTTACCCAACGGACGGCAAACTGTTTCAACCTTCATTTAAGCATGGATATCATGGAATTGACGCAACTTACGAAATACAATGATTCAGCCGGACTGTGTCGGAAAGCGAAACTCGAAGATCATCCTCTTTTGGTTGAATGGAACCTTAAATTCGCCGAAGAAGCCACCCATGAAAAAGGAGATCGGCAAGCGATCAGTGATAAGCTGTTACAGAAGATCGCTGCCGGAACGTTGTTCGTTGTTGAGAATTCCGAACACAGAGTTGTTTCGATGGCCGCTGTGAGTCGAGAACTGATAAACGGTATCTGTATAGGTCCGGTCTATACGGATGAATGTGAGCGCGGAAAAGGCTATGGTAAGACGGTCATGATCGGTATCAGTGAATGGGCACTTCAGAACGGATATCGATTCTGCAGTTTATTTGTGGATAAGACGAATCCGATCTCAAATCGAGTCTATCGTTCGATTGGTTATCAAGTTATCAGCGATCAATGCGATTACCGTATCATCAACGAAATTGAACAAATATAAATAAAGCCTGTCGTTTCCGACAGGCTTTATCTGTGTTAAATGGGATTAGATCGCTGCGAATTCCGATTTAGGAACGCCGCATACCGGGCAGCACCAGTCTTCCGGAAGTTCTTCGAAAGTTGTGCCGGCAGCGATTCCGCTGTCAGGATCACCGATTGCCGGATCATAAACATAATCACATGCATTGCATTGATATTTCATCGTGTTTCTCCATTTTCTGAAGCCAGACTGCTTCACTGTAGTAATTATACCAAAACATTGAACCAAATAGAATGATGATTCCTCTCAGAGATGAATTTTAATTGAAATCGATCGAATATCGACTGGCTAAACGTTTCGTTTCGTTAATTTTAACGCACATTATGCTATAATTTACTTACGTATAGGAGTAGTGAACTCATGGAACTGATGCAACCTAATAAATTGCGGCCGAGTGATCGGGTCGCCTGTGTAAGTCTCTCTTGGGGAGGTGCCGGTGACGCTGAAACGTTATGGCGCTATCAACTTGGAAAGAAACGACTTGAAGAAGTTTTCGGACTCCGTGTGATCGAAATGGAAAATACGCTCAAGGGCAGTGATTTTCTGTATCATCATCCCGAACTGCGGGCTGCCGATCTGATGAACGCATTTCGTGATCCGGAAGTGAAAGCCATTTTTTCCTGTATCGGAGGAGAAGAAAGTATCCGACTTCTTCCATATATCGATATTGAAGTGATCCGCAATCATCCCAAGATCTTTATCGGTTATTCGGATACGACAGTGACCCATTATATGTGTCGAAAAGCCGGCCTTTCGAGTTTCTACGGACCCTCGCTGTTAGCTGAATTGGCTGAGAATGTGCGGATTTTTCCATATAACGAAAAATGGCTGCGGAAAGTTCTGTTTGATTCGGATCCGATCGGACGGATCGAACCCAGCCTAGCGTGGACCAGTCAGCGAATTCCGTGGTTGATCGAAAACAGTATGACAGAAAAAATAATGACGCAGGGAATCGGACCGATCGTGCTGCAGGGCAAAGGAAAAGTTCAAGGACGCTTGATCGGCGGTTGTCTGGAGGTATTAGAGATGTTGAAAGATACCGAACTTTGGCCGGATAAAAGTGAATTCGATCATGCGATCCTGTTTCTGGAGACTTCCGAAGACATGCCGACTCCGACCTACGTGGAATATTGGCTCAGAAATTACGGATCATCGGGCATCTTGCAAAGGATCAACGGTCTGCTGTGGAGTAAACCCTATAATGAAAAGTATTTCGACGACTATCAACGGGTGATCAAGAAAGTCATCACGGAAGAATTAGGACTGAGCGAACTTCCGATCTTCTATAATATGAATTTCGGTCATACCGAACCGATGATGATCTTACCGCTCGGCTGTTTGGCTGAGATGGATGCCGATACCGCTGCTTTCACATTGCTTGAATCCGGCGTGCGTTAATGAACGCTGAAAGGTGAATTTGACATGGGACTGAAAAATACGAATATCAATGATCTGCAATTAAATCCGTTTACCCTTTTTGATAAGCAATGGTGCTTGATCAGTGCCGGCGATGAAAAAGGGATGAATACGATGACAGCCAGTTGGGGTGGTTTAGGTGTTTTCTGGAGTAAGAATGTTGCGACCGTCTACATTCGTTCAACTCGTTATACAAAAGAATTCGTCGATGCGAACGCTACGTTTACACTTTCCTTTTTCCCACCCGAATATCGCAAAGCACTCACTTACCTGGGAACCGTATCAGGAAGAAACAAAGATAAAATCACTGAATCCGGTTTGACACCGGTATTGAAACATGACACTGTTTATTTCAAAGAAGCATCATTGGTTCTGATCTGTCAGAAGATCTACAGTACAGAGATCGATCCGTTGCATTTTGAGGATCCTGAAACTGATGATGAGATCTATCCGAAAAAGGACTATCATACCTTGTATATCGGTGAAATCGTTAAAGTACTGCAAGCGCAGTAGGAAAGGAGACTTCTATGGATTTTATGGAGTTGGTAAAGGAACGTTATTCTGTCCGTCATTTTTCTGATCATGCTGTTGAAAAAGAAGTTCTCGCCAAGATTATCGAAGCAGGCCGTTGGGCACCGACAGCCGCCAATTTTCAGCCGCAACGCTTACTCATCGTTCAAAGCCCGGATGAATTGGTAAAACTGAAAGAATGTACTCGATTCGATTTCAAATCTCCGCTCGTTATTATTCTTTGTTATGATCGGACGGTTTCGTGGAAACGCCGCTATGACGGTCATGACGGAGGACCGGAAGATGTGAGTATCGTCGCTACATTGATGATGCTGCAAGCTACCGAATTGGGATTGGGCACGACATGGATCGGTTCTTTTGATCCGGCCATGGTAAAACGTGCGTATAATCTTCCTTATCATATCGAACCGGTCGTAATACTGCCGCTTGGTTATCCGGCGGAAGATTCCCAACCGAACCCACTTCATTTCAAACGTGACGAGATGAAAGATAAGATTTTCATGAAATAATGTAATAAAATGAAATAATGTAAATATATGCAAAAATAATGTAAAGAACTCTTGTAACATTTAGAAATCTCTGTTATTGTATAAACATGAAAGGCCAGGTGCTCGAAATGAAAACAACTATGAACAAACAAATCAAGCATCATGCAAACTATTATTACTTTTATTTTAGTTAG
>Ga0209123_1002064_pt1 | contig 17948 bp, 19 predicted proteins | sample BarGraIncu00431A_FD_184500 | JGI IMG/M metagenome (GOLD analysis project Ga0209123, IMG submission 184500) | Arctic peat soil microbial communities from Barrow, Alaska, USA - Barrow Graham LP Incubations 004-31A (SPAdes) (version 2) | ecosystem: Environmental > Terrestrial > Soil > Wetlands >... | reverse complement strand
ATCGGAGTATTAAAGGAGCCTTTTTAGGCGTTACCCTATCATTCGACTCATCAAGATGTTAGTTCTCTTTGTATTTCTACAAATGTCTAAACTTTTCATTTAGAAACGTGTCGCACATATAGCACTACCACGCACTCTACGTGCCCTGTCTCTGAGATATATATCTCCTATCCTGAATTACCATTGGAAGGGATACCAGTCACCCATTACATATAAAGGCGCACAGCTTTCCCATATACGGCAACCTCGGCGGGATCTAACAGGGAATAATGTGCAAGCCGGCAGTACGTTAGGAATGTTCTGTTATATAAAGTTGTTCACTCAGTGCTTAAATTAGATAATCTCCTATATTCTCTAGGATTATTAGTCCTCATATTCTATTAGATCAAATATGTGTTGACTTTTACCCAATAGGTCATCTTCCTCTTCGATTAATGGGTCTAGCCAGTCAGCTTTGGCACGCGCCCATTTCAGCCAATTTGTTATCTTCATTCTTTTTTCTTTATTTTCAATCTCAGATATTTTTGACTCCGCGCTATTGGCAAACTCCCGAATTTTCTGGGCTTTGCCCCAATCAACGGCGGCCCGTTCCAACATTCCGACTTGTTCTAATTCTGCTTTTCTTAATTCTTGTAAATGCCTAAGTCTTTGTTCCGCTTCAGTCCTCAGTATTTCTTCTGCTTCGTGCTGTTCCCGTGATGTTTTAACCACATATATAGCGTCCATTACCCAAATAATTATATTACCTATTTGATCTTCAATCTTTCGAATATCGCTATCGTGCCAGTGCTTGCGATTGAAATAGTGCTCATTAATATCAATGTGTAATTTTCCAGTTTTAAGTAAATCATATCGCGGAATTTGACCGTAACTATACCTTTTCTCTTTTTCTAATTCCTCTTTTGTTGGCTGATGCTCTACTCTTTGTTTTTTTTCCTTTATCGATATCGAGACGCCATCTTGCCCCATGCAGATATACGTTACGTTATCAAATACTCGCGGCTCATAGTTGAGATAGTATTTGGCCTTTGGATATCTTATTTCTATTGAATATCCAAAGTTTTCAAGCGCCATAAAAAGAGTGCTATATATTCTATATACTCGCTCTTTCTGTTCGTCCGAAACGCTGAAATATACAACTCTGTTCACTGGAGGTTTTGTTGATTCTTTTCTTGATCGCAAATATTGTATTGTATCCTTGATTAAGCCATGCGGATGTGTCAACTCTGCAGGAACCGCAACTAATGAACAATACTCTTTGACTACTTGACGTTGATTCTCTGTTAAAAATAAGAGCATCTCTGACCTTTTCAACGCAGTCGACCCACTTGATTCTCTAACGGAACTTTGTGTTACAATTTTATCCGGGCCTTTCGACTTAAGAAGAGGCGGTATCTTTATTTTTTGTCCGGCTTTAACTTTAGCCCAATGGCCATTTCCAGGTAGTGGCATTTCAAGCTTCTTACACTGTTTGCGTAACGCAACATCAGATATGCCGTATCGCTTGGCAACTGTCGTCATAGGCTCTGCCCAAACTTCTTTATAAAGCTTTTCTCTTTCATACGTTCTTATTTCCATAAGACACCTCTTTAAGAATTGGCTAGACTTTACCCAGACTGGGGCTAACGAGAAAAGAATATTGTAAGATGACAGGATGCTTGATGAATTACATAATTGTAAACATCAGCTTAGATTTAGCCTACGTGTTGCTTAACGTAATCCTTAACCGAAAGATATGGTTCGGCATGTAAGTTTAGTTTAGCTGCTTTAGCCATAAGTAATTCTTTTAGATCAACTTACCCTGTAAGTACCATTCTACAGACCGTCCAAAAAAAAACGATCTGGTAAATGAATTCAGTGACCAATACTCGCATACCCCTACACTACAGTTTTACAGACCTCACCATGGTGGGTGCTACACTAGGGACTGGATGTACCCTCGTCTATGGTGGAATACTAATGATCCATCATATACGCTGACGAACATGTTTCACCAAGACGCCGCCCCGGCGGGATTCGCACCAGATAAGGCTTTGTTTAGAGTAGTATAACGGAGAACCGTGTGCATTAGCACATGGTGTTTTGATTTCGATAAATTCCTATTGAGGTTTATCTGCTTGATTCTCTTTATCGATATATTTATTAAGAACGAATAAACTTCTTTCTTTAAACCAAGCCACTGGAAAAATCCCAACGAGTCCCACGAAACTACCATACCTCAGAACTGTGCAATATAATTATACATTTAGAGTCGTCTATTTTTTTAAAGAACTTTCTATTGCAGCCGCCAGCTGGTCTGGACATGACGTTCCATTCTGACACTTAATCCCTTGTAATCTTTTTACTACATCTATAGCATCCATACCTTCTACAAGTCTAGATACTCCCTGAGCATTTCCATTACAGCCTTTTACAAACTCTACATTTTTAAGTTTGCCATCGCAAATATAGAAGCTTATTTCCTTTGAACATACTCCAACTGGAATATATTTAATCATATTATTCAGATTAAACTAACCCCTTTTACAATAGTAAGAATTATAAAACTCCTCAGCAAATTATCTTATTACATATATTTCAAGGCAAATGCACAGTGAATCTATTTCTGGTCTCCTTAAGGTCTAACGCACTTACACAGCAAAAATTACCAACTGTAATGGAAGATAACTCCTTAAACCGTCCTATAATTCATCATTACACTTCGCCAATATACACTTCGGTCTCATATTCAAAAGACACTTTGCCATGAACCTCATATTTCTCAAAGAGCTTCTTTAACTCTACCATCAGAGTCTCATAATTCTGCTCACCAGGCATTGGCGCATAAGAGCTTGACAGCAATCTTCCCTTCAGCCCTTCAAAATCGAATATTTGTTCATTATCAAAGATAACCTTACTAAAAATTCCGTTTTTGAAAAATGCTTTGAATTCAGCGTCAGAAATTAATTTGTGATTGACCTCACTATAATCATTTGTATATGTTATGAGTAATGCCTCATACTCTGCAGAAAATCCGCATACTTGTACTTTCCGGCTATTCCAGACCAATATCACCCTGCCTCTAGGTTTCAATATTCTTTCAAATTCCTTTTTGCAGGCTTCTTTATCAAACCAGTGAAATGCTTGAGCACAGATAATATGATCAACAGAATTGCTCGCAAGCCCAGTAGTTTCTGCAGTACCGTCCATCGAAACAAACTTTGGGTATGCCTCAAGTAGTGTTTCTGCAGCTTTCCTCATTTCCTTATTAGGTTCAACTCCTACCATCCGGCTTCCTCTATCAAGCAATAGCCTTGTAAGTATCCCGGTTCCTGAACCTATATCCGCAACGATAGCATCCTTGGAAAATTCAAAATCTGTGAACAGATAGTCGATAAACTCCATTGGATATCCAGGTCTGTATTTTACATAGTTTTCAACACGGTCTGAAAAAAGCTCGGTATTCTTTCTTTTCATCACTTTATACCTCATCTTCTCTGAATGATGACTTTTCTTAAATCTACTTATCTTTATCGATAGCTTCTTCTGTATCTAGAACCATCATAAATCTCTAAAAGTTACGATCTGCCTTTCATATCACAGCAAAAATTACCAACACAACTTCCATAAATTACATATACAATATGTTCTCGCGGACCCACCCTAGCACAAAACTGACTATACAAACCCTTCAAACATGTTCTCACAGCCCTATCTGATCCCATTAAACCGTCACGAAATATACTTCCAAGCCCTGCAACCGGCTCCACAAGCGGTTCTCAGCTGTGTTTTCTATTGAGACAAACTACCGTCTCCACGTGCGTCGATGCCCCACATCGGCTTGATAGAAAACACATTGATGCCCCGCATTGGCTCTATAGAAAACATTTGACAAGATTATCATTGCGTGAATTGACGATTCATATGATGCCAGACCCCCCGAATATACCCCTGCTTCCGGGTTCGATACTTTACCCTGGTGTACCTACTATTTCAATAACTTGTTTGTGTATTACTCCCATAGTTGAATATGTTATCGTTGCTATTTTCGGGTTAATTATTTTAGCTTGTTTAATGGTAACCGTGTAATGTATCTCTAATCCTTGATTCGTGTTACTAGGTACATCTACCCCATTGATAGTCTTCCCTTATAAGTAAGTTCTCCAACATTCATTCCCATGTAATTTGATAATTCAATGCCGATTAGTTTAACCGATTTATCACTAATATTTAATAGTCTGAAATAGTAGTCTTGGTTAGTATTAAGCAAATCTGGTGCAGCCGTTTCGACGGTCACCTTTGATACATCAATCATAAGCGGATCAATTATTCTAGTTTTAGTGGGGATCCACCTTATGAAGAATGAGGAAATGAATATAATCGAGATAATAGAAATAATTGTAATTAAAATCGATCTCTTCTTCACATTAATCCACCCCTGTTTTTCATTACTTATGTATCTATATGGTAAGTATAATAGTAGGTCTTCCATTTCCCCTAGCAGTCGCTATCCCACTGTAAGACGCACTACGCATCATAAGAAGAACGCGTCATCTCTGGAATACTCTATGATTTCTTATTCTTTTAATTATTTCTTCTCTAACATTATCATTATTAGAAACGGGTATATGCTTTGTATTATAATACTCAATTACCTCAATGATTTTCACGCCTAATACAGAAAGAGGCTTACTTATACCTTCTACTGTATACCCCATAGATTCCTTTGTATTACCTGCACAAACACCTACAATAATTGCTTTTTTATCTGATGAGAGACGGCTCTTCCATTCATTACTATAATCATTTAAACAAAATGTCCTATCTAATAAGGCTTTCATCTGAGCCGTCATGTTGTAATTAAATGATGGAGAAGCGAATATATACCCGTCTGCCTTTTTCATATTATCTATAATTTCAGTTACTTCATCTTGAATACTACAGGTTCCTGTCTTTATACAATGTTCACAGCCTGTACAGGTTGAAATATTACTACTACCCAAATAATATTTATCAACTTCAATATTTTTTTCATTCAATCCTTCTATTACATAGTTTACGATTAAATCTGTATTTTTCCCCTTTCGAGGGCTGCCAACCATTGCAATCCATTTTTCGCTCATACCATCCGCTCCTATATTGTATCAGATTCATTTATGCATTATGAATACGTTATAGAAATGGTAGTAACTATCTCCAGCTCTTTTTAATGTTCAGATCATCTTGTAATCTCTATGCCAAATTTGCACGATATATTGTCTTCTGGTTTAACCTAAAAAGTAACTTATTAAAACAAGGAGCACTCCCGCTAAGATAATACTCAGTCCACTAACTTTAGGGTCAAATACACCCTGTTTTTTAATATTTGCGAAATAGTTAGGTGATTCTCTTTCCATCCTTTGTGTCTCCATTATGGCAAACGGTTCACCCTGAGTATCCTTTCCCCCTCCACCTATTGTTGGTTTACCACCTATACTGGACATAGCACCAACAATAAAAGAAATTAATCCAATCCAAAATAGTGCGTCAATAAATTTAAAGCCATAAAAATGTGTCATAACAAACGATGCAATCCCGGTTAATATTAGAGTCAATACTAGGTATAGCAACATATTTACTAAACGTTTACGCAATACAATCGTCCTCCTAATTAATTACTTATAGTGATGTCAACTTCGACCTAAAAGGGCAGATGCCTAACACAAACTTGTTAAAGAAAATTAGCTTATAGACTTTATTCGTATCTTTTGTTATCTATATTTGGTTCACCGAAACCATTCGCCAAATATAAATAATTTACCTTTATTTAGGAATTTGAGTCCTATGGTATGGGTTATGTTAAGCACAACTGAATAAGAGGTACCTGAGATTTAACTATCTGATTATTAATACTCTTTATTGACAATCTTTTTAAATCTTCTTTCTCCTCTGAACCACTTTACAGCCCTCCCTAGTGTGAAAGCTAAAAATAGAGATACGTTACTCAAAATAAACCCATTCATGCCTGCTCTACCATCAGCTAGACCATTAACACTACTAGAAAGGGGATCTATCCATAAAATAATGATAGTTGCTAAAATCAATATTAATAAACAAATTAATGAATCCCTTATGACATATTTGAACATAGTCTTATCATGTATGGGCTTCCATTTGGATATGAATTTTTCATTGTCATCCATTTTCCCCACTCCTCATTACATTCTTCAATTAGCCATATGTTGGCGCTTTTGCTCCTCGGGTCCCATAAGAGTAATTATGTTCAGTCACTAAAAATCCATTTCCCCATATTCGCCCAAATTCCTGCCTGACGGTCGATTTAGCTGTTTTCGTTTCCTTCATTTGTTGGTCTTTTGATTGTGTTTTTGTTCAAAAGACCAAAGTCCATTTTTCTCTCGTTTGCGCCGATTTACTAGGGTGTCTGATTCAGGTTTATCCAGTTTGGGTTTCGTCTACATAATTACTGATGCGTCACAACATAAGAAGAATGCGTCTAATACCTATTCTACAATGTGCAATTTATTGAGCAGCAAAGCAAGCAAGTACCCTATGGCACCTGCTGACCAAGATAGTATAATACACATTACAACATAGAAATAACTAGACCCGGCATTCATGAAAAATCCAAGTCCATACGTAGGGGCTAAGATAAATGTAAATACAGGAATTGCTATGAAATTTCCAAGAAGCATTGTTAGGGATATCGAACCGCCTATTCCCCAGTATAATGAAATAAATTTTATAAAGTCCTTTTTCTCATTAGAGCCCATAACTACTCCATATAATAGCCAAACTACTAAAAAGGCAACTGCTTCCATTCCATCCTTAGGCGTAGGTGTAGACGTTTGCATTATAAATCTGCTGAGTCTATCAGTGTCAAGCAGTATTGCTGAAATTGCAACTGTAGATGCAAATAATAAATTTATCGCTAAAAGGTTATATCTTCCACCTTCGTCAGTTTCATCTGTTTTCATATTTATATCTCAGGTTCCTTTCGTTATGCTTAGAATAAATCTGCGTGCCGATACCCATGGCCATTTAATGGGTGATAAGGTACTTACAAAACTCGGTGATATTTTAAAGATCAATACGCGGAGTATTGACATAGCCGCCCGTTGGGGTGGCGAGGAATTTGCAATAATTTTTCCTGAAACTGATTTAAATGGTGCCAAAACATTTGCGGAAAGGTTGAGAAGAAAGGTTGAAAATTACGATTTTGGGTTTCAGGTTACAATAAGTTTAGGAATTGTTTCCACCAGCGATGAGTTATCTTTAGACGAACTATTAACACAAGCCGACGAAGCACTTTACGCCGCAAAGGAAAAGAGAAATATAGTTGTTACCTATTCAAAACTTAGATATTGTGAAACATAAAGGAAACTATCATTGGCGAAATGCATTTGAGTGTTTCCTTTTATTATCGTGCTTTAATAACCTTATCATCAAGTTCCAGTCACTTGGTCTCCTTCCAGTCCTATAAAAGCTACTTTACATAGTACTACTTATAGGACTCGGTGGGCTTAAATAGGTGAAAAAATATTCGATAATACCAAACTACGAGAATATAAAAAACTAAATATGAGACGAATGTCCATCCAATATTCCAGTGGTTCATGTAAACAACCTTACTAGTAATCACACCTGTAAATTCAAGACCTGTAGTAAATCCTGAAAATAATATGATTAGTAAGAAGGTGTTCCACTGTTTGCATCTGCTGTTAAGGAGGTAAACAAGATAACACGCTAGAACGGGAAATACACCAAGATTCATCGGAAGAACAGCCATTGTTTTTAACTTGAGAAGAATAGGAGTAAGGTTCCAAAACTCAAAGTAAAAACCAAATACGTTAATAATAAACGCCAATAAAGAACCTATAGGAAAAATTGCTATCAAAATTCTTTTGTCCCTCTTGTAAATGTAAATTCCAAGTATCCAAGGTAGGAGAAAACCCAATAAGATGTTGATTAGCATATATTTAAAACCCCTCAACTTTTTTGAATAGTTTACCCGAAATTTTTAAGCTTACTAAGCAGTTTTAAAGGTTCATAAAGAAATTGGCGATAACTTGGCACTATGTAAAGTTATCTCGTACCTTATAGGATCCAAAGCTTGAAATAAAGGTGTCAGGGATGAAAGGGTTAATAGTATCACTATTGGAGATGTTGAAATGAAAGATGTTGATTTTGAAATTTTGGTAGCCAAGAATATCAATCCATTGCAGGACAAAATGACAACAGGATTTAACAAAGTAGTGCAAAAAATAGATGCTTTGATTCAGCAACAAGATGAAATTCTAATAGAAAAAAATCTGAAAATAGCAGAACTAGAAGCAGAAAACCAAAGGTTACGAAGCCTCTTAACGTAATGTTCGTTATCGGACTCAAAGGCATTTGGAATGAATCAGATAGGAGAAATACGATATGGTATACCTCGATATAAAAAGTGATTATAAGATTAAATCGCTAACTTTTGATAAGCTAAAATCAATAAAAATATTGAACCTGAAATGTTCGGATTATTACATATTACATGATGGAGTATTGCCATCAAAGAAAGAAGCATTAGAAATATTCAGCGATTTACCCCCGGGTAAAAATTACGAGGATAAATTCGTTTTAGGAATATATAAAAACAGAAATGAACTAGTAGGAATTATTGATATTGTAAAGAACTTCCCTGTTGATGGAGAATGGATGCTTGGATTATTGCTTATTGAACCAGAAGAAAGAAATAATGGATTAGGTAAACTGATCCATGAAGCATTAGTTCAATGGGCAATTACGTTAGGGTCAAAATCTTTTCGAATAGGTGTAATTGAAGATAATTATAAGGGAAAGAAATTTTGGGGTGATTTAGGTTACTTGAAAATCAAGGAAATGACTAGGAAAGCACATATAGTAAATGTTATGACTCTCCAAATTAGTAGCTAACTTTGGACTGCTGGTGCTATTGTCATAACCATTTTTATAGGACTCAAAAAGGGATTTGTTTTTGTGCAATTGAATATATAAATGGATTGTTGTTTGGAGATTTACTAAGTCGTATTTGTAAATAACTGCGAACGGAAGATTATTTATATTAGTGGAGGTTTAGACGATGGACTTGAAGTCAGGGATTTCTGAAATTATTGGTATTAAAGCTGATGATATACCAGCTTCAATCGAATACAGGATAATAGAATCCATAAAAGAAGCTGGGTATGAGAGACAGCTTATTGAGTATAACTCCAATGGAGATACAGTCATTGCCTTTCTTTTAATTCCCGAAGTTCTTAATAATAATCCTGCAATACTAATAAATCACCAGCATAACAGCGAGCGTCATTTAGGGAAAAGTGAGGTATGCGGATTAGCTGGTAATCCCTTGCAGGCTTTTGGACCAGAATTAGCGAGAAAGGGATTTGTTGTTTTAGCACCTGACTCGATATGCTTTGAAGAGAGACGGAAAAATGCGCAGGGGATAGTACCTCTACCAGGCGATGAGGATTTTTTTCAACATTTAAATGAAATGTGTTACCGTATCTTAAAGGGTGATAATCTGATGAAAAAAGTACTGCTTGACGCTATGAATGGAGTAACTTTACTGTCTGAACTTACTTTTACTGATAATAAAAAAATTGGCACACTGGGGCATTCTTATGGTGGAAATACCGTGCTATTCCTGTCTGCATTAGATGAACGGATTTGTTTTAGCTGTGCAAGTGGAAGCGCATGCACCTATGAGAACCGAATGCTAAATGATGTAGGTATTGAACTGGCAAGCGTGATTCCGTGTTTCAACAAAAGCTATGATATATTCGATTTAGTGCACTGTATTGCTCCAAGACCGTTATTGATTGTCTCTGCGGATGAAGACAAATACTCGAGGGATGCAGACTTTATTGTTGAACAAGCTCGTCCATCATATGCAAAATATGGGGCTGATAATAAATTATGTCATAAGAGATATAATGGTGGCCATGGACTGACAAAAGAGAGGTTTGATTACATCATCGAATGGTTGTGTATGAGTGCCGAATACACCGCATTATAATCATTATATGAAGATATTTTACTTCACATTCTTCTTATGTTGTGACTCAATAAAAAGTAGCACCAGCGTCATGAACTTTCTTATTGACACCGGTGCTCTTGTCATAATCGTCATTATAGGACGCAATGGCAACTGTACGTAAGAATCCTTATAGGACTCAATCCTAAAACTCAAAGGTGAATTATTATGATTTCGGAGTTATCCTAGCCTTTCTAATTAAAAATGGATAACATTTACAACTATACAGTCATGCTCCTCGTAGAATAAAGAAAAAATTAACCCATATATACTATGGGTTAATTTTTTATGGGGAGGTGGTTACGAATTAGAGCTAGGGATTTAGGCCTAGACTTTGGTACGTTGCCTACTGGTAAATTTAATGCCATAACCGATGTGCCCGGGGTCACGGTGGGTCACGTCAGTTTGATCCGGGGTCAGGGCAGGCTTATCCCTGGTCAGGGACCAGTTCGCACCGGGGTTACAGCAATTCTGCCACATGGCGGTAACCTGTACACCCAGAAATGTCCTGCAGCAGTATTCCAGTACAATGGGTACGGTAAATCCATCGGCATGATGTATATTAAAGAACTGGGAATTTGTGAAAACCCGATTCTGATCACCAATACCCTGAGCGTTGGGGCAGCTCTAGAGGGCGGAATTGACTGGGTGCTCAAACACAACCCTGGGGTTGGTATTTCAGAACGGACGCCAAATATTACGGTATTTGAATGCGACGATGGGTATTTAAATGATATCAGAGGCAGGCATGTGCAAAAGGGAGATGCCTGGAAGGCCATCGCCACAGCCACCGGTGGGCATGTTCCAGAGGGTAACGTCGGAGCAGGTGTAGGGATGAGCGCCTTTGCCTACAAGTCCGGGGTAGGTACCTGTTCCCGCATCGTAAAAAATAGCTTGGGCACCTGGACTTTAGGAGTGTTAATGGTCTGCAATTTTGGTGAGCGAGAGGATTTAATAATTAAGGGCATCCCCTTTGGTCACATGTTTCCAGTAAACGAAGCACCGCCGAACCGTAACTCGAATATTACTATTATTGCCACCGATGCTCCCCTGAACTGCCCCCAGTTAAAACACCTAGCCAAAAGGCCCTCGTTGGGATTAAGCAGAGTAGGAAGTATTAGTCGCTGGGGGAGCGGGGATATTGACATGGCCATTTCCAACTATCCCTGGATTCACCCAAAGCACAACCCCAAATCATTGACAGCGCAGAGTTTCTTGACCCCTTTATCAAGGCTGCAGTTGATGCCTGCGAGGAGGCCTGTCTAAATGCTTTGTTCCAGACAGAGACCATGGTTGGGGTAGACAATCATGTCCGAGAAAAACTCCCTGTAGAGCAGATTGTTGCTTATCTAAGAAAATCTAGTTTCCAATATTTATTTAACAATCCGTCTAACCTCTGGGTCAGTAAGAGGTTTGCGGTCGCCTAATTGATTAAGTTCCTTTCGCATTTCTTCAATAAACTTGCATAAATGCGAGTTTCGATATTCCATTGTAACTACAACTACCTTCCCTTGAATTAACACTAAAATCTATTTTACACCAAGGAAATAAGTAAAATATAGGAAGTTTTGTCGATTATGGACAAGCCTTGGCCAACGTCGTTAATACTCTGTTAATTTATAGTACGCAATAGGCAGCTGTACGTAAGGTTCAGAGCTTTTTGAACGAGGAACGTTTTGAGACGAAATCTGCAATTAGGTAAATCACTATGACGATCACAAATGAATAAATATTACTCCAATGTTTCGGATGATACATACCTAACCATTCAAAAATCCGAAGACCGATGAAGGAAACAACCGCAGAATATACAATTGCTTTGATTAATGGACTAATATTGGGCTTCCATTGTAGCAATAGCATTATGCTAACAGGCATTAATGAATATGTCCACATTGAGTTTGTCGTGGGAAACGGTAAGAGGTGGTACCTGTACCACCAATAACCTTGGCTTACACCTATTGTTTCCAAAAAAACCGCCAAAACCATGACAGTTACCCCTGCGAACATTAATCGTGCCGTGCTCTCCCTTTTTCTTGCTACTAACCAAACAATCCAAGGGACTATCACTAAACATACAGTTAACCACCACCTCCAAGTAAACACAGAGGTTGTCAACCATATTTTTTGTATTTCCATTGTTGACGACTGAATAGCATCATATACCTTTGTTAGTTGTTGTAAACCTTCATCATTCATTGCCTGGAATACCTCCCTTAATATTTCACTTTTGATTGGTTGTTCTTTTGAACATCCATAATCTTTGATGTAATAAATTTCACCAAAACTCCTATAAGTATATACATAGGAAATGAATACAAATTATTCCAGTTTACTAGTTTATATGCCCCAAAGTAAATTAATAATGGCTGCGCAATGAAGCTGCCAAATGCTCCAAATATGGTTACTGCTATTAGATACTTTTTCCATTCCTTAAAGTATTGGTATAGGGGGTAGTGACAACATTTTAACCTTTTTATACGCTAAGCCAAAATAAGGTAATTTTCCTGGACAATGTCTGCTAAACTGCATTAGTGGACATTGTCCAGGGCGAAAAAGCCTGTCATGGTAGCCTCCTTAAGTTTAATATTTTAATTAGTTTTCTCCCGTGTGAGGTTATATATGTGGTGTTATAAAAGCAATATAAAGAACCAGTGGTGTCTTTATGAGAAAATGTTTTATACAAATAAGTTTCCCAAGGGGAAATAAATTATTCAGTCCTTGTTACCATATTCTGCATTATCGGACTCAATGAGCAACGTAAAGGCCCCCTCGTTCGATTGGAGCGAGGGGGCCTTTACGTTGCTCATTATAGGACCAGAGAAAAATCGACGTTCGCTGTACAAAGTTAAACGTCTCTCGTAATGATCTGGGAAGGATAAAGCTCCCATGATCCGACTGGATGGTATCAGACCAAGTGTTATTTAGGGAGCTTTCCTCGTTCAATTACTAGCATTGGCTTATACTCTCTACAAGACCCTTATTTTAACATATTATTAAAAGACAATAAATAGTCGGATTAAAATAAAAGTTAAGGAGGGACCCCTTGAAGCCCTGTCTAAGCCCTCAAAAGCTTGTCCAATGTATTTAAGCCTTAATCTGCCCCCCCAATTTAACTATGACCCCTAATATTACGCCATAACGAAGATTAGTGTAGGCGTTGGCAGGGTCTTAACTAAAGCTAAAATAATGATCCTTGCTGCTTACCCGTACTACTTTTCGGAGTTATAGTTATTTCCATTTGTTTGACTAGAAATAAAACACAAAAAACCAAGCCGAATTTCACCCTGGAACACGAAGAAAAAGCCGACTAAAATTACGCAAAAAGAGAGTAAGTGAGGAATGGCAGGATAAGGCGTTAAACGCCAGACAAACAAATCACCGGCAAAGCCAGTGATAGCAAGGGTTTAAGATGGTAAGACAATTGACTAAACGAGCTTGTATGAGTTTAACAATTATGATAAAATATAGATAATACTCTTGGTACATAAGAACTTAAGCGGTTTAACAAATTTGAAAAAGGGTGGTTTTTTCTAGTGCCAGACCTTTTCCGCCGAGTGAACGACTATGAATCCTTGGATGGGCTATTTGCAGAAATCAAAGACGAACTAATTGAGAAGAATGTAGCGGAGCGCCTCTGGGAATTATTTGATGATTTGCTGCAAGTGGTGATCACCAGCATCGCCAAGTCCGGTTTAGTGGACATCTTGGAATTTAGGAATTCCGATGAATATGGCTATTTGAAAGAGCTATTTGAAAATTCTTTTCTAACTAACCAGCTGAAAGCCCTTGAAAATGCCAGTTAATCAGTAATAATCAGAAGGAAATAATGGCAGTAGTCTACTTGGAAATTAGAGTAACAAGGGTTTAGAGGGGTGCGAAACTTAAATTGTAAAGTTAGTCCTTGTCCCCTTCAAGGTTACAATTTTCGCTCCTGAACCCTTTAGCTCAACTCCGCAAACAATAGACATGCCGTCTAACCTCCTCTAACTAGCTAAGTATTACTGACTCTCATGTTCAACAAATAGTTATTAACACGAACCAGAGAATACATATACACTTTAGACAATCGTCTTTTATACTTTCAACATTTTTCCTTCACTTCCTCCCAATATATCTAAAATAATCCAATTAAAACAAAAACATATGGCCATTAACGTTAATCACTTAACCGGTCATAAGGATGAGCTAGATGGAGGAACGAATCCAAATCGTATTGTGGTACGACGAAATTGATACCAAAAGAGGGGTGTATGCGTTGATAAGGTATTAAATCTTCCGTTAGAATCTTGGAGTACCTACTGCCTAAACAACTATTGTTGGTAAGGAATCCGCTCCATGTCCTCATGAGTGTCCCGGCTAATAAGTAGTCCGCAATTTGTATACCTATTTCATCCCCGGAAACGCCGAAATGTACCTTTGTATCATCAGGTATGGTTAAAGATCTTGTCGCGGTAACCTCGTCGACGACAACAAGAGCCATCAGTCTTTTGATTACTGGGTCTCTCATGATATTTATGTTTTCACGTAAAATGTGTTCAAATTGTCTCTGTTCATCATGAACAATCCTTAAGTCCGTTACCCTCGCATCAGTTGTGAATTTAATGATTCGCTGCAGAACACTTATTACCGCTGGTATATGGGGGAGAAGGGCGATGATCTCGCCCCTTTGGTTCCTATCTGGATCGGGCAAGAATCGCTCATGTGCCATAGCATCCCTACGAGCTTCGTCTTTATAGCTTTTCGCTACACTCTTTAAATTGCCATATAGTATATCCGCTTCTATACTGTGTTTTTCCAAAAAAACGAGAACCTTTTCAAGCCAGTGATTAAGCATATCAGCCAGGACTTCTCTTAATAGAAACTTGTGCGAATTCCGCAAGTACATTGTCATCCAACTCTGGGCAGATAAAATCGGAAGAATGCCGGGTCAGATTATACATAATCTGCGGGTGAGTTCCTGCTTCCCGAGCGTTCTTATAAATCAATTCCACAATCTTACAGCAATGAAATAACGTTTATCATTAATTTCAATAAAAATAGGAAACCGGTTGCGTTTAAAAAAGGCAACTATATCAGCAAAGACATTTGGGTTCTTTCTATTTTCACTTCATCAAGGAAAGCTTGAATGTGCTTTTTTTGTTCGTTGGAAAATAGTTTTTCAAAAAGATAAATTGTTTTAGTCAGAGCAGCATTTATATTTAATCCACCCCCTTTGTTTATCGATGAATAATATCCTTCGCCATATTCCTTCACCCTGTTGAGACTATACCTCGTTGGGTTATTGCGAGGGCCACAAGTGGTTAGAGATGTAGATATCTTTCACATACATATATAAAAACGCACCAGTTAAACAAGACAGCCGGGCATCACCTCATCTTCCTGCTACTACAACCATTTGCCATTCTTCAAGTAATCTTTTTCATAATGCCAAAGAAAATTATGTACATACGATAAATTGAACTTAACAGGATTTTCGAAATACAGGAACAAATCAGTACATATCTTATTGAAATATAAGTACTCTTTGACCGTTTCAACTTTCAGATTTATATCAATAAGCTCAAATCTAAGCATAGATTTAATCGCATTATACTCAATAACAGTGAAATATTCTGGGAATAATCCCGATATAATTTGTGTGATAAAAAAGAATCCGCCATTTTCAATGCCGTACTGAGAATGTTTACCTATAGATTTTTCCAAACGTTCATCGATTGACACAGTATCATCTTTTAACCAGCTTAATAGATTAATAAATCTATTATAGTTTTTCGATATATTCGCCAATACTACTGTTTTTCCTCTAGCAGTCATTGTGTTTTTATCGATAATATCAATAATTGAGCCTTTGTCCTTTAATTTGTTCATATCCCAAAAAGCCGCCTTCAAAGCATTTGTGGAATCATTATGCCAAAGGCTGTCATCATAAATTCTACCTTTAGTTTTAATATTTGATTCAAAGTTTCTTATGGCCTCGTACAAGTATGGGTTAATACTAACCTTCGCGGGCTTTTGTAAAAATTCAGGATGTGGCAAAGTTGGTCTGCTTTCCAATTTTAATGAATCTCCTTGCGCATTGCCTGTCATAAACCAACTATATACATTACCATTTGTGCAACAAAAGAGCCTGAGGTATTGCAAAGTCAACAGTGGCATCATCACATTCTTTTACTTCCACAACGCAAAAAGGTATCTTTCTATTAGATTTAAAATAATAGCAAACATAATCCGCCCAAACTACAGTTTGTCCAACTTGTATAGGCACTCTTCCATAGCCCTCGATGCAATCATTCTTAAAATTACAAACATTGATTAAACTTGGGTAGACCAAATTTAGGGCAATATCTATCTCACTCATGACTTTCTCCCTACTTTTCTATAATATGCGGATCATTTCCTCAGTCACAGTCAGCTTTTTGTCCTGACTCTACTCGAACGTGTTTAGTTTAAAGATGGTCCGGGAAAGGTCAGGCGATACTCCCAGTAGTTAGTCTTTTCAATGAATCCTACTACCTGACGGCTCTGAGATTATATCCATGTTTATCCTATGAGCTTTACAGAAATATTGTAAAATTTCTAGTGCTAACTCCTCATCTTCTGTACCTCTTTTCACCTTTACAGCTTGTTTCAAAATCTGGGCTGCTTGCTCATCAGAAAGATAGCGAAAAAGTCCACTCCCCCAACGACAGTCTGTCGTATTTCCGTTACTATAATAATCCCAAAACCTCAAGTCATTTGTTTCAGCTCTTGTGAAATTGAGTTTATAATCTGAGTTACATGCAACGTATCCCGCTTGCTCGTATCCATCTTCAGTAAAACCGCCTTCAAAATAATCGTCAATAATAAAAAGAGCAAAGATACGTCTATTCTTTTCTTCATCCATTGGCGTGACTAGTGACAACAATGCGAGACTCCCAAAATCCGAATTTTTGATTGTTCTTACTTCACCGGCACGTGGACCATTATTATTTTCTCCAGCTAATGCGCACCATTTGTTCAGCATTGCACTCTCATAGCATACCGAACCTTCTTTATTATACATTTCATCCAATTCCTGACGAGATATTTTCTTTTTAAAATATTGATTGCATGAACATCTGGGTTGGCTGCACCAATCGTACTTAGCTTTCGTCATATTATGTTTAATTACATCATCAGAACATACGCCATTATACCCATAGTTTGTTTTTGTTCTCCCTCCGTTACAAAAATTGCACTTAAATGCAAGATTAGTTTTATCCATATTTACCTACCTCACATTCTGACTTTATAATAACAATGTTAAGCTACGCAGTGGTTTTGTATTTATCTAAAGCGGATGATGTTTTCTAATATTCATACTATTTCACTTTAATCATTCCACATTTTTCTTTTATTTCCTCCTTATAAAACTGATATAGTCCAAGATATAACAAAAATCCAGACCGTCCAAATGATATGCCCCCTTTAATGTAGACGATAGATAATGAAATCTTTCTACATTAAAGGGGAGTATATCAAGAGACGATCTGGCAATTCTCGTTAAACATATACTTGTCCATTTACTCCCTAATGACTTAGCGCAACTTTCCCAGAAAAAATTACCAGTAGAACTACCAAAAATTACATAACGGATATGTTCTCGCGGACGCACCCTGGCACAAAGCTGTCTACTTCGAGCCCTTTATACATGTTCCCATGTCTCTAGCTGGCCCTATTAAATCATAAAGCAATTTGTTCCTAAGCCCTGAATCCTTCAGCACTAGCGGCTTTCAGCTGTGTTTTCTATTGAGACAAACTACCGTCTCGACGTGCTGCGTCCAAGGGAACATATCCACTGGTTGTACGTTTTCAACAACGTATCCGCCTTGTGTTAGGACGCCTAGATCGCGGGCCAGTGTTCCTGGGTCGCAAGACACATAGATGATACGTCGGG
>Ga0209123_1002063_pt1 | contig 17955 bp, 19 predicted proteins | sample BarGraIncu00431A_FD_184500 | JGI IMG/M metagenome (GOLD analysis project Ga0209123, IMG submission 184500) | Arctic peat soil microbial communities from Barrow, Alaska, USA - Barrow Graham LP Incubations 004-31A (SPAdes) (version 2) | ecosystem: Environmental > Terrestrial > Soil > Wetlands >... | reverse complement strand
ATCAATAGCCTTTTTCTTTATAGCTAGATCGTATTTTTTTTGAGTTTTATCCATGAAAAAATCCCCTCCATAATAAACAGATTAAAGTGTTTTCTGTTTTTTGTCTACTATAAGGGGATCATATCAATTAGGGGTGCCGAACCTTTACACGAATCGTTATTACGGAGAGTATCGAAAATTTTGTGCAACTAGGTTTAAAAGATCTTCCTTTATGGAAAGAATAGGAATAAAACTATTTAAGCCAAAAAGGAAGATTTTTATGTCAATAATACCAAAAGAAGTCATCAAAGAACTTATCAAGAACGAAAAATTTAGTACGACTTCAGATGTGATGGAAGCAATAAAAGCCATCTAATCCCTGCTATCCGATCAAGATAATATCCGATAGTGGCAAAGTCTGTAGTACAATGGGTTGCTATACGATAATAGTTTGTGTTCCCAATACATAGGGATTATAAAGTTTTATGTTTATCCATGTTGGGTTCTTCTGGATTTTTTTGATTAGTTCTTTGCCTTTTGCCATGATTCTATTAACGGCGTCAGATTTGATCTTTGAGTTAGCTACTCGTTTTCCACCTTTTACAACAGCTTTGATTGAAAATCCAAGAAACTCAGAGGTTTTCTTTTATAATGTCGATGATGAACAGTGATATGCGGTACTACTTTTTTATGACAAATTTAGCAATACTAAATGCGAACACAGCCCCCAAAAAAGACGAGGCGTTAAGCCTCGACTCAGACCGTAGACAAAAAGGTACTTTACGCAATGCGTAAAGTACCTTTTTGTCTACGGTCTGGGCAAGTTATTTATAACTTGCCCATTGCCATTTATATAGTTTCTGTCGCTTTCTTCACGATTATGATATGCAAAAAACAAAGTCTATTTAAGGATTTTGTCCAAGTGCCTGTTATAGGATCATTCGCACATAGCTATATGATTAACATTTTGTTAAACTTATGTTAATTAGTTGACAGAGGAAAATTAAGTATTATATAATCTATAATGTAATTATTGCCAAAATTACGGAGCTAACTTACTGAAAGGTGAGGGCGCAAAGCCATGGGTCTAACAGCAAAAGGTTGCTTATGATCGCCAGGTTGCCATTCTGATTAAGAATGCAATCTGGATTTTTTTATTTTGGCATAGCAATATGGAGGGGAGAACATGATTTTTAAATCTTCTTTTAGTAGCTTGCAAGGTAAAATGACGGCTATGTTTATTATTATGGCTATTTTACCTGCATCGATTATTGGCTTTGTCGCAAACAATAAGGCTAATTCCTTACTCTATTCTTCTAGCGAAAGTGCCCAGGAACATGAGGCCACTCGAGTTGCCGACCGCTTAGATCAGTATTTACAAGATGAGGAGGCGAGTATTACTACCTTGGCTAAGAATCCCTTTGTTCTTAAGATGGGTTCTGATGAGCAGACTGCCGTTATGAAGTCCTTCTATGAAGGAAATGGCATGTTTGAGTTGGTTTTCTGCGTCAATCCTCAGGGAATCATCCAAAATACTTGGCCCCACACGGATTTCGGCGGAAAGAAAGACTTTACAGATCGTCAGTGGTTTAAAGACGTTACGATCTCCCATAAAACCATTATGTCAGACACGTATGTATCTGCTTTTACAAAACAAGCAACTGCACCCATTATTGCACCAATCACCGATGATAAAGGACAATTGATTGGCTATATGGGGGGGAATATTAAACTCGATAATGTAAGTGCTCTGGCGAAGGAACTTAACACAGGAAGTACAGGTAGAGGAATTATTCTAGATAAAAAATTCTTTTATCTTACTGATAGCAGGGATGAAGAGAAGGGGAAGACTCACGAATTATTTAAGAATGAAGAAGTGATCCCGATCATGGAAAGTGGTATTGGAAAAGTTATCACGGTGGCTTCGAATTTGGTAGCATATGCTCCTATCGGTAAAACTGGCTGGTCTGTACTAAAAGAACAAAATCGTGCAGAGGTCATGACAAACTCTACTGACTTGAGGGAACTTATTATTATCGTAATCCTTGGTTCTGTGCTAGGTATAGGGCTCATAGGATTCTACTATGTCAGAAGTATCAGCAGGCCTATTGCTGCTATTGCGAAGGTAGCTGGGCAGATCGCTGATGGGCATCTTGTTAAACCAGATATTTCGTATCATGGCGAAGATGAGCTAAAGCATCTGATCGCTTCTTTCTGCATTATGACGGATAATTTGCAAACCCTACTTAAACATACTAAGAACTCAGCGTTACTTGTAACAAAATCGACGGAGCAATGGCTCGTCAGTATTGGACATTCGGCTCAGGCGTCGAATCAAATTGCAATATCCATCAGTGAAGTGGCGGAGGGATCGGAAAAACAAATTAATGCTGTACAGAAAACTGTAAACATCATTGAATCCATGTCAAAAGAACTAACTGGAGTTGCTGAGAGTGCCACTGCAGTGGCTGCAATGTCTCAACAAACTGCCCTGGCAGCTAATAATGGCCATGCAGAAATTAACTTGGTTGTAAAGCAAATGGACAATATTGAGACCACGGTGGCATCTTTAGCACAAGTTGTTGTCAAGCTCGGCAGACAATCTCAGGAAGTTGGACAAATCATTGGCACCATATCGGGCCTTGCGGGACAAACGAATTTGCTGGCACTAAATGCAGCCATTGAAGCGGCAAGGGCTGGTGAAGAAGGGCGTGGTTTTTCTGTTGTAGCGGAAGAAGTACGAAAACTCGCTGAACAATCGAATGACGCGGCAAAAAAAATAGCTACATTGATAGGTGATATTCAGGCAGATACGGAAAAAGCAGTGGAAGCCATGAATGAAGGAACGAAACAGGTTAAAGTCGGCTCTGATGTGGTCAATTCAGCAGGTCTGGTGTTTGATGAAATTGTGCAACTAATTGAAACTGCATCCAAAGAAAATTGTTATATTTCCGACTTAATATTTCAAATAGCAGCTGAAGGTAAACAAATTGCTGCCTCCGTTGGTGAGATAGAGGTAATAAGTAATGTGAATGCCCAATATACTCAATCTGTTTCCGCCGCGACGGAAGAACAAACGGCGGCTATGCAGGAAATTTCTGCATCTAGTCAAGGAATGGGGTCTATGCTGGAAAATTTGAATAATGCGATCAATAAGTTCACGTTTAAAACCTGATTGGTATTGTGTGTAAAAAATATGAGGATCATCGACTACTTATGTGTGATCTCGGTTGCTGATTAAATCAGGGATGAATAAGCTATTGCCACTTAACAGGAGGCTTTAACAATTATATAAGTTGTACTAATAACTTGGCAGTTTTGATCCAACTAGTAATTCAAAAGCTGGGCTAATTCATCACGATGTTTTTCCACTGATCCTATAGTCGCGAGTATTTTTTCTTTGGATTCGTTAGGATGAATGTTTTGCATATAAGAGTTCCAGTTCTCATCGATTACACTGAAATCAAATATTAAGTCTTTAATTTTTTTGGCATACTTACTGTTGGGATACCTTTGGCTAAATCTCCCTTCGTCTCTTATCAATATACTATATAACGACCTCCAATCATGATAAAACATTCCAGCTTTATAAAATGATATTATATCTGTAGAATCATCAATCAATAATTGAATGGCTTCAGTAGGAATTCTTTGTTCTCGGACTTGATCCTCTGCAAAACAAACTCCACTAAAAATCAGAGTAAATAATGCGATCGCACATATAACCATAACTTTTTTCAAGATGAAAAACACTCCTTAATATTTATATATAATATAGAAAATCTATTTTGGGGAATTTTTAGCTAATTTTCATTGATTGTTTTTGTCTCGATTTTGTTATTTGTCCAACGCCCTCCCAGGACATGCAATGCTAGGCCTAACATGACGAGTAGCGCACCTAAACTTTGTGCGAAGGAGAGGGATTCACCTAAAAAAATCGCTGAACTACTAATACCTACCAATGGAACCATAAGGGCCAAAGGTGAAACCATAGCGGCTGGATACCGAGATAATAGCTTACCCCAGAGACCATAACCGATTAAAGTTGCAAAAAGGGCTAAGTATACCAGTGAACCAAGTGTGGTCCAAGATGGCGAGGAAAAAGCGACTAGCCAAGCATCATAGCCTTCTAGTAGCCAAGACAGAAGTGCTAAGGGTAATATGGCTACAACTCCGGCCCAGACCACTAAAGAAAGCATGGAAAAAGGTGGAACTCCAAGGGTCGCGCGTCGCATAATAATATTGCCAGTGCCCCAGCAGGCGGCGGCAGCTAATGTCAATCCAAAGCCGATCATAGTCATATCACCTCCTTGTTGTAAGCCAATGATTGCCATGCCACAGGCTGAGAGGGCAAGTCCAATGAGGTGATTCCACTGCCAGACTTCCCCACACCATGTCACTGCTGCAAATAAAGTAAAGAAGGCTTGAGATTGTAGTACTAAAGAAGCCAGGCCAGCAGGCATGCCCAGCTTCATGCCCAAGAATAGAAAGGAAAATTGCCCAACGTTGATAGATAAGCCGAGGGCGATGAGCCAAGGCCATGACACGGGTGGTTTAGGGAGGAAAAAAATAGCTGGGAAACAGGCGAATATAAATCGAAGTGTGCCTAGTAAAAGTGGAGGTACATCCTGTAGTCCTAACTTGATCGCAATAAAATTAAGACCCCATACAATAATGACGAGTAAGCCGACGAACAGATCCCGTTGTTTCATAAAGGTACACTCCCATACAAATGATGATTGAAATAACTCTTATACTAATAGTAGCGGATGCAGATGTCAACATATCTGTGAAACTTACGGTGAGGGATATGAAATGTACAGTTTACTTTATAATGTTATAATGATTGACGATAGTTGGAGTTCCTTACTGTGATAAAGGACTTTAATCATTTTTGTCAAATTAAGAAAATTAAAGCAGGGTAATATAAAATGTATTCTCAATGCGCTATGCCCAGAGTTGCAAGCGCAAGCTTATGACTCTGGACATACTAAGAGGGAGGTCAATGACGTGATGACGAAACTGGAAAATCAACAGATTGTGGCCCTTATTAATTCTGTGGGGGGCGAGTTATGCAGTTTGAAATTGAAACAAGATAGAACGGAATATATGTGGCAGGCTGATCCGAAATATTGGGGCAGACATGCGCCTGTATTGTTTCCAATTGTAGGACGACTCGTTGATGATGAATACAAAATTGGTAATCAGGTCTATCATCTTTCTCAACATGGTTTTGCGAGGGATATGGAATTTGAGCTTATTGAACAGGAAGGCAATCATGCAGAATTTCGGTTGCTTGGGGATAAGAAGACCTTACAAAACTATCCTAGCCGGTTTGAATTTATCATTGGATATACATTGCAGGGCACTGAATTAATCATCCAGTATAAAGTGAAAAATATGGATAATACGACAATGTATTTTTCCATAGGTGCTCATCCAGGATTTAGATGTCCCCTGCAGTCAGGGGAATGTTTTGAGGATTATTATCTGGAATTTTCACAAAATGAAATAGCCTATCAACTTCTTTTAGAAAAAGGTTTATTATCGAAACGGACAGGGGTGGTTTTAAATAATAATAATATCATACCTTTGTCCCACGATTTATTTAAAGATGATGCCTTGATTTTTAAAGATCTGAAGTCCAATTCGGTTACTTTAAAAAACCGAAAGTCCAGTAAGGCGGTGACAGTAAAGTTTGACGGCTTTCCTTACCTTGGAATATGGTCGAAAGCTGACGAAGGTGCTTCCTTTATTTGTATTGAACCTTGGTATGGAATTGCTGATATAGTAGGAAGCGATAAACAGTTTATCAATAAAGAAGGGATATTTTCCCTTCAAACAGGGGACTGTTTTGTATGTCAATATAGCATTATTATCAGTTAAATATCCAGACTAAGTGATAGAGCAACGTGGTGATTAAATTGGCTAAGGGTCCTATTTGCAACATCTGCTGATGTTGTAAGTAGGACCCTTAGCCAGCTGTTGTTCAGATAGGATATTTGTCAATTTGCTGTTCAACCCAGGTTCCGATAATTGGCAACTTATATTTCTCGCCTTGATAAGCTTTATATAATAAGAATAACCATAAAATCACAGATGCTGGAGTGATTAAAATGGCCAGTATCCAACCTAAGATTGGTATTAATCCAACAATCATTGATATTATAAACAGGCTAAGGAAGGTTGTTAAGGATTGCATTGCGTGAAAGCGAACGAAACTATTGTCCTTTTCAAGCATGAGGAAGATGATGCCAGTAAACCAACCCAATACATAACAAAGTACGGCTTCAATATTCTCGTTTAGTCCAAGGGTTGTTTTGGTAGTGTTGTCACCCATATGGTTTCCTCCTTAAAGAATCCTCTTGTCATTATTATTATATGCTCGGTACTTATTTTTGGTTAGTTGCTCTAATCGTTACTATTCTTTATATTTCTAGATTAGAGAGAGTTACAGAATTGTAGCCGCGCTCATTTGCTTCACGCAAAATGATTTCCACAGCATCGACGGTTTCCTGGCGGTTGCCACCGCCGTCATGTAAGAGCACAATGCAGCCGGGCTCCAAGTGAACCAGCACATGTTCGGCGATACTATCCGCAGAAATACCAGACCAGTCTCTTGGGTCAACCGTCCAATAGACTATTTTAACATCAAGTTCAGGAGCTCTTTTTCTGTAAATATAATTGTCTCTGCCATATGGTGGTCGGAAGTAGTGCACTGGTAGGCCTGAGGTCTCACGTAAAAGCGTCACAGATGCAGTAATCTCATAATCGAGATCAGAATCTGATAAATAATCCGGGTATGGGTGGGTCATAGAATGAGCAGCTATTTCGTTGCCCTGGGCTGTAACGTATTGAGGGAGAGTAGGGTAACGAGTTATATTGGTACCTACCATAAAAAATGTCCCGTGTGCTCCAAATTTTTCAAGCAATGCTAGGATTTGTGGCGTGTATTTGGGACTAGGGCCATCATCAAATGTCAACGCAAATTTAATAAGTTGTGGCTTTGTTGGAGTCGGCGGTACAGGATCAGGTATAAGTATAGGCGTAGGTTTGACGGTGGGGGAAATAATGCGCGAAGTTGGGGATGATACGATGCCTGATGTAATGGGTTTGTCATTAGATGACGCGGCGAAGGAAAACTGTTGAACGATAGTCCAGGAAAGTAGAAAAAAGAAGACTATTCTTTTTAGCAATAAAAAGACACCTCCTAATAAAAGAACCTTCTACGCTAGGTATAACTATGATATATTCGAAGGTGTCCACCAATATGTCAACTTTGCACATCTGGTTTGAATAAGGGAAAAGGCCTCCCATTGCACACTGCAATAGGAGGCCTTTTCCCTTAAAAATAGTTAAATAAAAAAGCAAAAAGGTAGATTGCTCCACCTATTTGCTATTTTTTCTTCGGTTTCTTAGGCGCTTGTTTATCGATGAAGAACTTTGAGCTTTTAGCCGCAGTTTTCATGTTCTTATAACTATCTTTATCAGAAATTTTCCCCATACAATCACCTCCATATATAAAGTATTTCCCTACAATTCTCTGCTTAATCGATAAAATTGCTAGTAAAAATACTATTTCTAGATATACTATACTACTATACTGCATAGTTTCGCTACTTTTATTTAATCGTAAGACTCTCCCATTTATAATAGGAGTGTTCTCCATTATAAATGGGAGAGTGATCGACAGAAGTACTACTATCCAACTTTGACTGATCGAGTTCATTTGCATAAGGGTTTTAACCTACTTACGCTAACTGGTGCCTATGCTTTGCGCATAATGTCGATTTTTTAGTTTTTTAGTGGGGTACCTTAAAAATTATGTTGACAAGTGATGGCGATGTTTGCTATTCTATATGAAATAGTATATACCCTTTAAGCTGGTCCTGTGAGGCGAGCAAGGAGACATTAGTAAAGCAGTGTATTATCTATGCCTTCTTGCGCCATCACACGCCAAGAAGGCTTTTTTATATTTTATTTTATGTGTCTGGCAATTATTTGTTGAATTTGATAGTATATATATACAAATGATATGCATAAATATACAGACGCGAATATTTAGAGCGTATTCTGCTCTAAAAAATACAAATACTATCCTTTACGTTAATTAAAAGAGTTTATGCTATTTGTCTCTTTAGTGTGGAGCTTTATTTATGAGGAGGAGTGACTGTGAATAAGCGTCTAATCTCATTACGAGGGAAAAATATTTTAGGTCTTGAAACCATGACAGTCCCGGAAATGGAATTGATTTTGGCTACTGCCCAGGAAATGAAATCAGTAATTGACCGTGATATAAAGAAAGTACCTACCTTGCGTGGCAAGTCCATTGTTAATTTGTTTTTTGAAGCAAGTACTAGAACACGGACTTCTTTTGAATTAGCAGGAAAATATTTAGGAGCCGATGTAGTTAATATTACGGCCAGTGCCAGCAGCGTGACCAAAGGGGAAAGCTTGCGTGATACTTTGTATACTGTAGAAGCCATGGGTGTTGATATTATTGTCATGCGCCATAGTGCTGACGGGGCAGCCCAGTATGCTGCGCAGGTGGCAAAACCTGTGATTGTCAATGCAGGAGATGGTGCTCATGAACATCCTACCCAAGGGTTACTGGATATGTTCAGTATTAAAGAAAAAAAAGGTAGCTTATCAGGACTGAAGGTAGCTATTGTGGGGGATATTTTACATAGTCGAGTCGCCAGGTCAAATATTTGGGGGCTGCAAAAAATGGGCGCTGAGGTACATTTGGCAGGACCTAAAACTTTGATGCCACGGGATATTGAGCAACATGGCGTCTATGTTCATAATAGAGTTGAAGATGCTTTGGATGGAGCAGATGTCGTTAATGTCTTGCGTATTCAGCGTGAACGTCAGCACAAAGGTTTATTTCCTTCAGCCAGGGAATACGCTCGAATTTTTGGTATTAATCAGACTCGCTTAAATTTGGCAAAACCTGATGCCGTCATTATGCATCCAGGGCCCATGAACCGCGGACTAGAAATTTCTCCTGATGTGGCTTATGGTGATCAGTCAGTCATACAAGAACAAGTGAAAAATGGACTGGCAATCAGAATGGCAGTGCTATTTTTGGTACTAATGGGAGGTAAAGACATTGAAACTACTGCTTAAAAGTGGAAGAATTGTAAGCCCTGCCCAAGGTCTTGATAGGATCGCCGATCTGTTAATCGAAAACGGTCATATTATTGAAATCGGTGATCAGCTAAGCGCGACAGGTGCGGAAATTTTTGATGCACAAGGATTGGTCGTGACGCCTGGACTGATTGATATGCATGTGCATTTACGTGAACCAGGGCTGGAAGCTAAAGAAGATATTGTCTCTGGGACTAGCGCTGCTGCGGCAGGTGGCTTTACAACCATAGCCTGTATGCCAAATACCAAACCTGTTGTGGATAGCGCCATCATCGTATCAGGAATATTACATCGGGCTCAGTATGAAGGCCTTGTTAATGTAAAGGTCATTGGGGCCTTAAGCAAAGGACAACTTGGTTTGGAATTAGCGGAAATTGGAGATATGATCTATACGGGTGCAGTCGCCATTTCAGATGATGGAAGTTCTCTCAATAATAATAGCCTGTTAAAAACAGGTCTTGAATATACAAGTATGTTTGATTGTCCAGTGATTACCCATTCTGAAGATGAATCCTTAGTCGAAGACGGGGTTATGCATGAAGGCGCAGTTTCAGCCATGCTGGGCATGAAAGGACGACCGGCTGTTGCCGAAGATATTGCTGTCGCCCGGGATATTATGCTAGCCGAATATGCTGATGCTCGACTCCATATTGCTCATGTTAGTACTAAAGGGGCAGTAGAACTCATCCGTCAAGCTAAGAAAAAAGGTATTAAAGTCACAGCTGAAGCGACGCCCCATCATTTGACGTTAACTGATGAGGCCGTAAAAAGTTTTGATACTGCAACTAAAGTAAATCCCCCACTGCGGTCAGCTGACCATGTGGCAGCCTTAATCGCAGGTCTGCAAGATGGCACCATTGACGCCATTGCTACGGATCATGCGCCTCATGCTTTTGAAGAAAAGGATATGGAATATAAACAGGCTCCTCCTGGCTTTACGGGTATGGAAACGGCTCTGGGCGTAATATTGACAGGATTCTATCATACAGGTAAACTTACGTTGTTAGAGATTGTAGAGCGTATGTCAACAGCACCGGCCCGCATCTTGGGACTAGAGGCTGGGGGACTCCAAGTAGGTTCCATCGCTGATATTACAATATTTGATGTTGATGCGGAGTGGGTTGTTGATAGTAATAAATTTTATACAAAAGGCAAACAAACTCCTTTTGACAAGAAACCCCTTAAAGGTAAAGCAGTAGCTACAATTGTTAGAGGAAAGTTTGTTATGCGAAATGGTGAGGTGTATACATGAAAGGTAAATTAATATTAGAAGATGGTAGTGTATTTTATGGGGAAATGCTACTGGATAATGGAGTAGTTGGGGAAGTTGTCTTTAATACGGGTATGACTGGTTATCAAGAAATATTAACAGATCCTTCATACTGTGGGCAAATTGTAACGCTGACATTTCCCATGATTGGTAATTATGGCGTGGCGGACCTGTTTGAGCAGTCTCGCAAGTCTTTTGTGCGAGGTTTTATTATTAGTGAATTATGTGAAGAACCAAGTAATTGGCAACTAGAAAATACATTACAATCTTATCTCATTAAAAATAACATTCAATGTATCTATGGTGTTGATACGCGGGCTATTACACGGCGTATTCGTTCTCATGGCACGATGAAAGGTGTTATTGTTGGGGCTGAAATCAGTGATGAAGAAGTGGCCCAGTATTTTGCCCAACCTGCCGTAACTGATGAAGTCATGGAAGTGACGACGCCAGAAGTATATCGCATTGAAAATGATGGACCTCATGTTGTTGTGATGGATTTTGGCATCAAAAAGAATATTTTACATTCATTGAGTAAGCTTGGTTGTTCCTTAACCGTTGTACCTGCGGACATGGGAACACAGAAAATATTAGCACTCAAACCGGATGGTATCTTTTTGTCTAATGGCCCTGGTGATCCTAAAGATGTAACGTGTGCCATTGAGGCCATAAAAGAATTAATAGGGAAAAAACCCATATTCGGTATTTGCTTAGGACACCAATTATTAGCCCTAGCCTTGGGTGCTGATACTTATAAATTAAAATTTGGTCATCGTGGCTCTAATCAACCAGTGAAAAATCTATTGACTGGTCGAGTACACATTACTTCACAAAATCATGGGTATGCAGTTGAAGAAGCTTCATTGACGGGTAAGGATGTGGTCATTAGTCATCGAGCGGTGAATGATAATACCGTTGAAGGTATGCGACATAATAGTTTGCCTATATTTTCGGTTCAGTATCATCCTGAAGCGTCGCCAGGACCTGATGATAGCACCTATTTGTTTGATGAATTTATGGTTCTGCTCAAGAAAGGGGTATAATTATGCCGAAAAAAGATTATTTAAGAAAAGTAATGGTTATTGGTTCAGGACCTATTGTCATTGGACAAGCTGCTGAGTTTGATTATGCTGGAACCCAGGCATGTCGCGCCCTAAAAGAAGAAGGCTTAGAAGTTGTGTTGGTAAATAGTAATCCAGCAACAATTATGACAGATACTAATATTGCGGATCGTGTTTATATAGAGCCTTTAACCTTAGATTTTTTGGAAGCGATTATTGCCAAGGAACGGCCTGATGGCCTACTTGCTACCTTGGGCGGACAGGCAGGACTTAATCTGGCGGTTGAATTATCTGAGAGTGGGGTACTCTCAAATTTTAATGTGGAATTACTAGGAACGCCCTTAACGGCCATAAAAAAAGCCGAAGACCGAGAATTATTTAAGAAAACCATGCAAGAAATCGGTCAACCTGTCCCTGAAAGTATTACTGTGGAAGATGTGGGAGCGGCCTGCTTATTTGCACGAAAAATTGGTTATCCTATTATTGTCCGCCCTGCCTACACCATGGGTGGTGCAGGCGGTGGTATTGTTGATAATGAAACGGATTTGATCAGCGTAGTGACCAGGGGTTTAATGTATAGTATGATTGGTCAAGTGTTGATTGAACGCAGTGTTGCTGGTTGGAAAGAAATTGAATATGAAGTCATTCGTGATGCTGCCGATAATTGTATCATTGTTTGTAATATGGAAAATTTTGATCCCGTAGGTGTTCATACCGGTGATAGTATTGTTGTGGCTCCATCCCAAACATTAACCGATCATGAGTATCAGATGTTGAGGACGGCTTCCCTTACGATTATTCGGGCACTGGGAATTGAAGGCGGTTGTAATGCACAATATGCCCTTGATCCTAATAGCAATAATTATTATGTTATTGAAGTGAATCCTCGGGTGAGTCGTTCGAGTGCTTTGGCTTCTAAAGCCACTGGTTACCCGATTGCTAAAGTTGCCACTAAGATTGCTATTGGTTATCATCTCGATGAAATTCAAAATGCGGTCACTAAGAAGACGATGGCTTGTTTTGAACCAACACTGGATTATATCGTGGTCAAATTCCCACGCTGGCCTTTTGATAAGTTTATGTTTGCAGATCGCATATTGGGAACCCAAATGAAAGCAACTGGAGAAGTAATGTCCATTGATCGTTGTTTTGAAGGTGCTTTATTGAAAGCAGTGCGTTCGTTGGAAATTGGGGTTCATCGTTTGCAAATTCCGGAAATTGGAAATCTGCCAACGGAAGAGGTACGGAAAAAATTAATTATCACCAATGATGAACGAATATTTATGGTGGCAGAAGCATTGCGGCGCAATATTAGTGTTGATGAAATTCATGAGATAACACAAATTGATCACTTTTTCCTCAATAAGATCAACAATATTATCAAAATGGAAGTTCGTCTGTTGGTGGAAGTTCATAGTCCAGAACTGATGCTCGCAGCCAAGAAGATGGGGTTTGCTGATAAGTCTATCGCTGAGATTACTGGACGAACCATTGAAGAAGTTAGAGACAGTCGTAAACAACAACATATTGTGCCAACTTATAAAATGGTGGACACTTGCGCTGCTGAGTTTGAAGCTGATACACCTTATTACTACTCCACATATGCCCAAGAGGATGAGGTTGTCGTATCGGATCGCCGTAAAGTCATGGTGCTGGGATCAGGACCTATCCGTATTGGACAAGGGGTGGAATTTGACTATTGCTCAGTCCATTCCGTATGGGCCTTGCGAGAAATAGGCATTGAGTCCATTATTGTCAATAATAATCCTGAGACGGTAAGTACTGATTTTGATACTGCTGATCGTCTCTATTTTGAACCACTTACGCCAGAAGATGTCATGAACATTATTGATAAAGAAAAACCTGAAGGCGTTATTGTACAATTTGGTGGCCAAACAGCTATTAATTTGGCAGAACCGCTGGCTAAGGCTGGGGTCAAAATAATGGGCACCAGTGTGGAAGATATTGACCGTGCTGAAGATCGGGAAAAATTTGATCAACTTCTTGAAAGTCTTCATATCCCAAGACCACAAGGTGGAACGGTGACGAATGGTGAAGATGCTGTGATTGAAGCCGCTAAAATTGGTTATCCAGTGATTGTGCGTCCTTCCTATGTATTAGGGGGCCGTGCCATGGAAATTGTTTATGATGAAGATGAACTAAAGGATTATATGATTAGGGCTGTTAAGGCTTCTTCAGAACATCCAGTTCTTGTTGATCGTTATATGCAAGGGACTGAAGTGGAAGTAGATGCCATTTCCGATGGGCAGGATGTATTTATTCCTGGAATTATGGAACATGTGGAACGAGCGGGTGTACATTCTGGTGACAGTATTGCCGTCTATCCAACACAAACCCTATCGGCTCAGGTGATTGCCACCATTGTAGATTATACTACGCGGCTCGCAATTGGCCTTCATGTTAAAGGTGTTATCAATATTCAGTATGTGGTGGTTGATGATGGTGTGTACGTTATCGAGGTCAATCCTCGTTCTAGTCGTACCATCCCGTTCTTAAGTAAAGTCACGGATGTGCCAATGGTTAATGTGGCGACAAGGGTCGCCATGGGTGCGACGCTTCGTTCTCTTGGTTACAAGACTGGTTTGTTACCAGCTAAGCCTTATATTGCTGTAAAAGCCCCTGTATTTTCCTTCTCTAAAATGCAACAGGTAGATATTACCTTAGGGCCAGAAATGAAGTCGACGGGGGAAGTGATGGGCATTGACTATCATTATGCTCGGGCTTTGTATAAAGCAATTACTGGTGCTGGTATGAATGTGCCACAACATGGTACAGTGCTGTTCACTGTCGCTGATAAGGACAAGGAAGGGGCTGGCGAATTGGCGAAGGGCTTTGCGGAGCTTGGCTATCGTTTGGTCTCGACTGGTGGCACAGCGAAATATTTGCAATCTTTGGGACTGGATGTAGATGTTGTGCATAAAATGCATGAACAGAAACCTGACATTATGCAGATGATTAAAAGTGGTAAAATTAATATGGTCATTAATACGTTGACCCATGGTAAAGCACCAGAACGTGATGGCTATAAAATACGCCGAGCAACAGTTGAACATGCTATTCCGTGTTTCACATCGATGGATACTGCTAAAGCTGTTTTTGATGTATTGACCTTTATGAGGGAACGTCGTTTATCTTATGTCCTTGCTATACAAGATTATGTGGGTGGAGGGGATAGCCTTGCCTAAAGTGGTGGTGCAGGCTCAGGTCCTTAGAAATGTGGATATTGTCCCTCAGGTAAAGGAGTTGGTGTTGTATGCGCCAACAATTGCAGCACAAGCTGTGCCTGGTCAATTTCTCCATATCAGAGTGGCAAGTGCTACTTATCAGCCCCTATTACGGCGCCCGCTCAGTATCTCTAATGTGGATGCTGAGGCGGGTACGGTAAGTATGATTTACCGAATTGTAGGGCAAGGTACGGCTTATTTGGCAACGTTAAACGAAAATGATGACGTCGATTGTTTGGGACCCTTGGGCAATGGGTTTACAATACAAGGGCAACGTCCCTTATTAGTCGGGGGTGGAATGGGATTGGCACCCTTAGTGTTTCTAGCAGGCGCCTTATGTCCAAGACCGGCCGAAGTATTAATGGGTGGGCGAACTGAAGAAGAAATGTTCTGGGTACCTATATTTAATCATATGTGTAGTAACCTCCATGTTACTACCAATGATGGTACTTTGGGGAGTCAAGGTGTGACCTTAGATGTATTGCCAGAGTTATTACAAACAGGAAAGTTTGATATAATCTATACGTGTGGACCTCGTGTCATGATGGACGGTGTAGCCAAGCTGGCGAAAGAGTATAATATTCCTTGCCAGGTATCCTTGGAAGAATATATGGCCTGTGGGGTAGGCGGCTGCTTATCCTGTACTTGCGGGACGAATGATGGCTCACGGAAAAAAGTGTGTGCTGATGGTCCGGTGTTCTGGGCTGAGGAGGTGGTTTCATGTTAGCCGTCAATATTGCGGGGATAAAAATGAAAACACCAGTAATGGCAGCGTCAGGGACCTTTGGTTTTGGCCTGGAATATGGCGATTTTGTGGATTTGAATAAAATTGGCGCAGTCGTTGTCAAAGGCACAACCTTAAAGCCTCGTTCAGGAAATAAGGGGCGTAGAATCGCTGAAACTCCCTCGGGCATGTTAAATTCCATTGGACTCGAAAATCCGGGAGTTGACGAATTTTTACACACCATATTGCCAAAACTGGCTCCCTATGATGTGCCGATTATCGTGAATATTTCTGGTAACACGATCGAGGAATATGGAGAACTTGCGGCCCTTCTGTCGGTGCCAGGCGTCGCTGGCCTGGAACTCAATATTTCTTGTCCTAATGTAAAAGAAGGCGGTATTGCCTTTGGTACTGTGTGTCATAGTGCCGCGGCTGTTGTTTCCATGGCGAAACGTAATACTAATTTACCTGTAATCGTTAAATTATCTCCCAACGTAACGGATATTGTGGCTATGGCCCAGGCCGTGGAACAGGCTGGGGCCGATGCCATATCCCTTATTAATACCTTACTTGGTATGGCTATTGATATTCATAAGTGGAAGCCGGTCCTCGGCAATGTGATGGGCGGTCTCTCTGGCCCTGCGGTGAAACCCATAGCAGTGCGTATGGTATGGCAGGTAGCGCAAGCTGTTCATGTGCCGATTATCGGTATGGGTGGTATTGTGACAGGGGAAGATGCCGTTGAATTTATGTTAGCAGGGGCGAGTGCTGTTGCAGTAGGAACAGGCAATTTTGTCAATCCTTCGGCCACACAGTCAGTAGCAGAAGGTATTAAAGATTATTTAGAGAACCGTGGCTTATCAAACGTAAATCAAATTGTTGGTAAGGTGAATGTATAAAAATTTGGATGTGATACTTGATGAGTGCTGATCAACGTTTAATCGTCGCCTTGGATGTTAATACCATGAAGAAATTGGAGCAATTAGTAGAGACGTTAGGTGATAGTGTTAGTTATTATAAAGTTGGCATGGAGCTATTTTATAGTGTAGGTAACCAGGTAATTACTTACTTGCGTGATCAGGGGAAAGATATCTTCTTGGATTTAAAATTACATGATATCCCTAACACGGTCGGACAAAGTTTAGCAGCGCTGACGGGATTGGGTATGTCTATGCTCAATGTACATGCTTCGGGTGGCCCTGCCATGATGACAGCTGCAGCTTTGGCTGTAAAAACCAAAGCAGATGTTATGGGAATAAAGCGTCCTAAGTTGATTGCCGTAACGGTGTTAACAAGTATTAACAATGATGAATGGAGTGCCCTTGGTTACAACTTAGATTTGTCTGAGCAAGTGGTACACTTAGCGCGACTGGCTCAAAGTTCAGGACTGGATGGTGTGGTTGCTTCCCCCCAAGAGGCCCAGAAAATTCGCGCTGCTTGTGGTGATAAATTTATCATTGTTACTCCTGGCATAAGGCCTTGTGGTGCGGCTATTAATGACCAAAGTCGCATAGCATCACCTGCCAGCGCTCTGGAAAATGGCGCTCATCATTTAGTCATCGGTCGGCCCATTACAGCAGCGCAAGATCCGCGGCAAGCAACGCTGGCTATTTTACAAGAAATGAGGAACAAGGCATGAAGGAATCAGAAGTAAAACAGTTATTTGTCGAGACAGGGGCTATTTTAGAAGGTCATTTTTTGTTGACCTCAGGACTTCATAGTCCGTTATATGTAGAAAAATTTCAAGTGCTTCAATATCCAGAACATACAGCAGCCTTATGTAAGGCTTTGGCAGCACGCTTTGCTCAGGATCATGTGGAATTAGTGATTGGTCCCATGACGGGGGGGATCTTACTCGCCCATGAAGTGGGTAAAAATTTGGGGACTCGGGCTATTTTTACTGAACGTGAAAATGGCCGTATGGCGCTCAGGCGTGGTTTTGTCATAAAACCTGGTGAACGGGTGCTTATCGTTGAAGATATTATTACGACTGGTGGTTCAGTACAAGAGGTTGTTGATGTTGTACTTGCGCATGGTGGCATACCAGTAGGGGTAGGCATCTTAGTTGATCGTAGTGGTGGCACAGTAGATTTTGGGATACCTCATCAGGCATTGTTACATCTTACGGTTGATACATATAGTGCTGATACTTGTCCTCTTTGCGCTAAAGGGCAACCCATCACTAAACGTGGTAGCCGTAAATTATAAAAAAAGAACAAAAATGTCTACGAAAAAACAAGTAGCTTTTTGTTTAGAAAAAAATTTCTAAAATAACTATTGATATAATAACAGTGTTATGTTATTATATAGAAGTCGCTAATCGCGAGACGCGACAATGTGGCCCAGTAGTTTAGCGGTTAGAATGCCGCCCTGTCACGGCGGAGGTCGTCGGTTCAAATCCGATCTGGGTCGCCATTTTTTATGCGGGAATAGCTCAGCGGTAGAGCATCGCCTTGCCAAGGCGAGGGTCGAGAGTTCGAATCTCTTTTCCCGCTCCAAACAGGGGTGTAGCTCAATTGGTAGAGT
>Ga0209123_1002062_pt1 | contig 17956 bp, 15 predicted proteins | sample BarGraIncu00431A_FD_184500 | JGI IMG/M metagenome (GOLD analysis project Ga0209123, IMG submission 184500) | Arctic peat soil microbial communities from Barrow, Alaska, USA - Barrow Graham LP Incubations 004-31A (SPAdes) (version 2) | ecosystem: Environmental > Terrestrial > Soil > Wetlands >... | reverse complement strand
AAAGTTCACTAGCCCATAGTTGATAGAATGGTTGTGCACCAAATCCGAAAGAAAGTCCATTTACAATAACAAATATTACAAGCATGCTAGCGTTCATACTTGATGCTGGTAATAAGAATATTGACCATGCACCAATTGCCATTATAGCCGCTGCTGCATATAATACTTTCCGACTTATTTTATCTCCGAGTTTCATGAAAATGAAATAAGTACCAATAGCTGTAAATCCGAATAATACTGCTTGAAGTAGATTAGCCTGTTGGGCTGAAACCTTACCAACCGTTTGATAAATTAATGGCATAAAGAATCCCATTGTACCTGCTGCCAAGTTCCAAAATAAATATACTCCAAGCAAAAACAATATTGATTTGAAATTCACTGGTTTCAATATATCTTTTACAGTTACTTTTTGGAATTTTCCTTTTGCTATAAGTTGTTTTTCTTTTTCCTTTTGTACGAGCCATGACTCAGATTCTGGCAATGTTCTTCTTATTAACCAAGTGATGAGAGCCACTACAAATAAATGTGCAAAAACTATACGACTACCAAGTAGTCCTAGATTTCCCAGTGCTACTGATAAAATCAAAACAATAATTGGACCAGCTGACCATGCAAGCTGCGCTGTACCACAATGTTTTGCTCTTTCTTTAGCCGGAGCCCCTTCTGCAATAGTAGTCCATGATGCAGGAATGTCAGCACCAACTGATAATCCGACGATTATATAACCAGTTAACATCATTGCGAAATTCTGTGAAAATATAATAAATAACATACCAAACATATAAAATAACATTGAGAAATTATAAACCAATTTACGGCCATATTTATCACATATATAACCACCTATTAAAGCACCAAGGGCCGCTGAAACAGCATTCGAACTTAAAGCACTAAGTAACCCAAGTTTCATATCAGTCATATGAAGATATTTAGTCCAAAGTGATAAACCTGCTGCTCCAGCAACTATAGAACCTGCATCAATATAATTTGCCATAGATGCTGAAATAGTGGTTTTCCAGGTTAATTTATTTTTTTCTTTACTAGTCATTTGGTTTTCTTCTTTATTACTCATTTGTTTTTCTCCCCCTTTAATTCTAATTTAAATGAAATAATTCTTTTAACTCGAATGATACTGGACTATTATCCTCATTTGTTTCCATAACATCTTTCATATATGCCCACCATTTTTGACAAATCTGCGTTGCATCACTTTTACTCCATAAAGCTTCGTCTTCAATTTCTAAATAAGCAATTAGACTATTTGTTTCTGCATCCAAGAAAATAGAATAGTTTTTTGCACCATATTGATGTAACATCTCAACCATTTCAGGCCAAATTTCATCATGACGTCTTTTATACTCAGCATGAAACCCACTAAATACCTTCATTACGATACATTTACGAACCATTTAAAATTCCTCCCTATGTATAATTTATTTTCCTACTTTAACTCATTATTTTATTATACGTTTACATGAATAATATAAAAAAAATTGCTTTTTGTTAGCTTTTTTTAAAGTCAGTTTGAAAATCCACTATAATCAAACTTTAAATCATTAAACTTTGTATACGCTTTCTGTATACGCTTTCTTGACTTAATTACAGTATACCCACTTGCCTAGAAACAGTCATTAACCTTAAAAGTGTTATTAACTATCAAAATCAGTTTTTTATATAATTAAAACACACAATAGACACAATTCTTTATTATAATGATACATATATGTTTAAAAGTTTTAGTATTTATCCTAATTTCAATATCATTAAATATAAATTACAAGTAAAATGCTGTGATAGTCACTCTAACTCCTACCAAAAAATAATGCTATAAACATAAATATGTAAATTATAATTTGAACTCTATAAAAAAAAGACTGTAGCTATTTTAAAAAAATATATCTACAGTCTTTTTATTTTCTTAAAAATTACAGCGATTTTAATTACTTTTATTAAATTTCGTTGATCAATAAACTTACTTACAAGGATTTCTACCTTCGCAAGGCACTCCAGTCTGACATAATCCGCATCCCGATCCTGCCTTTGGACTTGCTCCATAGGACACCGCTAATTTACTTGATTCCTCTCCATACACATACTTATAACATTTTATTTTATCATGACCCTCTTTAGATATAGCGTTAACAGGGCACCTTTTAATACAAACTCCACATATACCTTTGCTACATAACAAACAATTTTCTGTATGATTTTTAGCTATTCTAATATCTGGGGTAAGTTTTAACTCAGTTACAACTGAAATTAACCTTACTGCAATTCCTTTTTCAGTTATAAAGCCATCATTTATTGAAAAAGTTCCAAGACCAGCAGCATAAGCTATGTGACGCTCTGACCAATTTGAAGTTGGACCTGATTCATCTCTCTGGATCTTAAACCATTTAGAAGCATAAGGTGATACAGTTCTTTGCCCACTATCATTTAAAAAATTTTCTAAATGCTTAGCAAGACCCTTAATAACTATTTCATCCCCAAAAGTACGGGTGAGTGCCCATTCTTTAGATGCCCATTGTGTTTGCACTGCGTTACTTTTTCGAGTCTTCTCATTTATAGGAAGTACAACACTTATAACTGTTCCACCACGATAACTATCTTCCCCAAAAGAAAGTTCAAAGGCCTCCTTTGGTGTAAAATGATGATCACCGATTATATTTTTATATTTTTGAAACAAAGGATCATCTGCAGATGCAAATTTTATTATAGGTTCATCATAATAATGGTCATTTATTTCTTCAAACCAGTTCTCTTTACTTTCTGACACATATTTTTTTATTTCATTTTTTATTAAATCCTTCATTCTAGTCCCCCATTCAATTTGTTATTACAACAAATTGTAGATTATTATCTATTTTTATAATCAGAGTGTATATACACGTTTGTGTTGTAAAATTAAGGCACTAATGCCTCAATTTTAGAAAGTAATTTTGTTAAAGTATTCATGTCTTCCTCACCTAAATATTCTTTAATATAATTTTGTGCTTCCACCCAAAGAGGTGATGCTACCTCTAAATTTTCAAGTCCTTTATCAGTAAGCATTAATTGACGATTTCGAGATCCTGACCCTGCCACGTCTATAATAAGATCTCTCTCTTCTAATGGTTTAAGATTACGTACAATAGTAGTTCTATCTAACCTAATTTCTAAAGCTAAATTACTCACACTTACAGGTCCTAGGTGTTTTACATTGTTAAGTAATAAATATTGACTTATCTTAAGCCCACTTGCTGCAATCATTTCATCATAAACTTCAGTAATTGATTGCGAAGCTCTACGCAAATTAATACAATTACATGCTGCTGGTTGTTTATTATAAATCTTTCTTTCCATAATACCACCTTCTTTAGTTATAGTGTATTTACACTATAACTAATATACAATAGTTATATTTCTTTGTCAATAAATCTTTTATACACTTACAATTAAACAAAATGACGTATATCATTAATTCCAAAGAATTATGATATACGTCATTTTCTTTTTTAAAAAACTATTTTAATTGATATTTCACTCTTTTCTTTATTAGGAATTAAACGAATTCCTAATGACTCCTCAATATAAGTGGCGTTTTTAACTTCCTCTACCTTAAATATTCCTCGTAGCAAAAGACTCCATGGTTTATTTGAAATATCGGTTTTTATATTAATATCTTGTCCTTTTCTTTCTACACTAACCTTTAACTGCTCTAAGCTATTTGTGTCATGAACAATTGAACTTAACGTTGATCCATCTTCAATTTCAAAGACTTGAAGCGTAACTCCATCTGCATAATCATAATCAGGTTTATTCTCAACACTACCCACTGCAATTATACTATTTGGCCTAACCATTAAAGGTATACTTAAATAATTATGTTTTTCAAATTTCCAAGTCCCACCTACAACCTTTTCATTAGTAAGAAAGTTTGTCCATATACCCTTTGGAAGATAATAAGATACATCACCACTTGTACTGAATATTGGTGCAACAAGCATTGATTCACCAAGCATGTATTGCCTATCAATATATTCACAGTTCGGATCTTCCATAAATTCTATAAGCATTGCCCTCATCATAGGGATTCCTTTACTTGCAGCCTCTATTGCAGCTCCATATAAATATGGCATTAGACTACATTTAAGCTTAGTGAAATATCTTAAAACATCAACTGACTCCTCGTCATATGCCCAAGGTACCCTATAAGATTTACTTCCATGTAACCTACTTAAAGGAGATAACATTCCAAAAGCTACCCAACGTTTATAGATATCTGGCGTTGAAGTATTTTCAAATCCTCCTATATCATGGCTCCAAAATCCAAAACCCGACATAGAAAGTGACAACCCTCCCCTTAAGCTTTCTGCCATGGATTCATAATCTGCTGTGGAATCTCCACCCCAATGAACAGAAAATTTTTGACTTCCAACGGTTGCAGACCTTGCGAAAACTATAGCTTCTTTTTCACCTTTAGTTTCTTTTATAGACTCAAAAACCACTTTATTATATAAATAAGTATAATAGTTATGCATTTTTACGCTGTCATTACCATTATAATATACTACATCCGTAGGTATTCTCTCGCCAAAATCAGTTTTAAAACAGTCAACTCCCATCTCCATTAACTTTTTAAGTTTAAGAGAGTACCAAGAACATGCATCTGGATTTGTGAAGTCCACAATAGCCATACCAGCCTGCCATCTATCCCACTGCCAAACACTACCATCCTTTTTCTTAATAAAGTAGCCCTTTTCCATTCCTTCATCAAACATACTAGAACGCTGAGCAATATAAGGATTAATCCAAACACAAATCTTTAAACCCTTTTTCTTAAGCCTTTTAAGCATTCCCTCAGGGTCTGGAAATACGTTCTTGTCCCACTTTAAATCACATAGGCGATACTCCTTCATCCAGAAACAATCAAAATGAAATACTGCTAAGGGCAAATCTCGTTTTACCATACCATCAATTATCCCAGTAACAGTTTTTTCATCATAACTTGTAGTAAATGAAGTTGTTAGCCATAATCCAAAAGACCATGCTGGAGGTAAACTAGGTTTACCCGTAAGTGATGTGTACTTTTCAAGTATTGCTTTTGGACTTGGTCCATATATTACATAATACTCAAGTGATTCACCTGGAACACTAAATTGAACCTTGCTCACTCTCTCTGATGCCACCTCAAATGATACACATCCTGTGTGATTTACAAACACACCATACCCTTTATTGGTCATATAAAATGGAATATTTTTATATGATTGCTGACTAGATGTACCACCATCTTCATTCCAAATATCAATTACTTGACCATTTTTCACAAGTGACGTAAATCTTTCACCTAGTCCATAAACGCATTCTCCAACACCAAGGTCTAATTGTGTCATCATATAATTTCCATCATTTTCTTTTTTCATATAAGCCATTTTTTTATAACCGGTTTTTGTAATAGATTTCTTTTCATTCATAAACTCTATAATAAATGGTTCTTTTTTATTAATACATACACTTAAATTACCTGTTTTAAGAACTACTTCACTATCATCCTCTTTTATAACCATATATTTATTTAGAGTATCCTCAATATCAAACTTTGGCTCCTGGTTTAACTCCCCTTTAAAGTGATTCATTTTTACGCAAATGATATCCTCCATAGGAGAGGAGAATTTAACTGAGACAAGCATCCCATCTACAGTATCCGCACGATCTCGAATTGCCTTATCTGGGCAATATATTGTAACAGAATTATCACAAATTTCCGTATCATAAACCTCATGAGGATAGTGAGCTTCTATATCTTTATTTAACAACCAATTTCCATTAGTAAATTTCATCTTCCATCACCCCTTAAATTAAAATATTCTGCTATTATTCTTTTACCGAACCTGAGGTCATTCCAGTTACAATATATTTTTGTCCAAGTATGAAGACAATAAGAACTGGAATACAAGTTAACACAATATCAGCACATACAAGATTCCACTGAGTTGAAAACTGTCCGAAAAAGTTATAAACTGCTAGTGTCATTGGCCATTTGCTTGATTCATTTAAGAAGTATATAGACATAGTAAAGTCATTCCAAGTACTCATAAAATTAAGTACAAATAGAGTTGCTATTATTGGCTTAAGTAGTGGAAATATAACCTTAAAATAAAGAGATTCGGGAGTACAACCATCTATAATTGCTGCCTCATCTAATTCCCTTGGAATTGTATCTATAAATCCGTATGCAATAAATATACTAATTGGCAATGCGAATGCAGCATAAATAAGTACTATTCCTATTCTAGTGTTAATCAAATGTGTAAACTGCATTACCTTCATTAGAGAAATATAATTTACAGGCATTGCTATTCCAAGGACCAAAAAATAATATATAAATCTATTCATTTTACTTTTATTCCTTGCAAGCACAAATGCTGCCATTGTTGCTAAAAACACTATAAGTAATGTACTAGTTGATGCATAAATAAAACTATTTATGAAAGAACCAAGTAGCTTACCTTTCTCAATAACTACTGAATAATTCTCTAGAATTAATTTTTTAGGTAACTCCAAATTAAGTGTATATGATTCAGCTGCAGTCTTAAACGAGCTTATAAATATTACAACTAAGGGTATTAATACTATTAATGAAACTATCCAAGCAATAGCATTTTGAAATACTCGCATTAATATCTTCTTTGTTTTCATTAGTATTCCTCCTTTTTATTAAGACCTTTAAGGATGAAATATGAAATTGCCATGGTAAATACAGCAAGTAATGTAGATAAAGCTGTACCAACCGCATAGTTACCTCTAGAAAACTCTTTGAAAACAGCTGTATTCATAACATCAGTTGCATATCCAGGTCCTCCATTAGTTAATACGTAAATGATATCAAAAACTCTTAACCCATAAGTTACATTAAGCACGGTAGTCATTATTAATGTTGGCATTAATAATGGAAGTGTTATTTTGAAAGTTTTTTGCATGAAACTTGCTCCATCCATATCCGCTGCTTCATAATAACTTTCTGAAATGCCCTGAATACCAGCAATAAATATTACCATTCCATATCCAACGCCTTTCCAAGAATCTACAAACATAACTGAATTAAAAGCATAGTGTATGTTTCCTAACCAATCATGTGCGAGAAAACCTAATCCAACATTATTAAAAAAGATATTTAAAAAACCAGTTGTTGGATGTAAAATTCCTTTAAAAACTAACCCTACGATAAGATAAGATAACACTTGAGGTGAAAATATAACCATCCTATGGAAATTTGCTAATTTAATACCTCTTGTGAAAAGTAATGCAAAAACTAAACCTAAAATAGTTTTAATTGCTGTTGTGAATATAGTGAAATACACAGTGTTTCCAATGAATGTCAAATATGTCTTATCCTTTACAAATATTTCTTTAAAATTATCAAGCCCTATAAAATTGACTTTGTCAGTAAAACTATTCCAATCTGTAAATGAATAAAAGATACCTATTACAGATGGTATAAAACATAGAATAAAAAATAACACTAATGCTCCCGAAGCGAAATACCATGGGTAAGTTTTATTTCTATCCATAATCACCAATCCTTTCTATTATAAATTATAAATTGTAGAATAATGAGCTGTACTGATCTAAGAAAAGATCATACAACTCATCATGATTTTTTTACTTATTCCAGCTAGGATCCTTTTGAAGTTTCGCTTGATCATCGCGACGTTTAGAAATACTATCCATTACCTGTTCGGGCGACATTGCACCAGAATACATAGCAGATATATCTTTACCAACATCCATCCATTGTGGATCTATATATTTAACACCTACTTGAACTACTGTAGCCTTTTTAAGTGTAGCTATATAATCAGTATAAGATTGAGGATATTTAGGTTTGATTTCTGGCCAACAAACTTGTAACGAATTAGGATCGCCATCAAGCCTTTTCTGTAAAACTTCTTTTTTTGCTAAATATCTAAAAAATTTAACTGCTTCGTCTTTATTTTTACTTTTAGCATTAGCGAAATATGCATTACTAGCAGGATTAATTCCGAGGACTTTATTATCTCCCCATGGCTCTACGAAGACTCCTACATTCCCTTTAGTAGTTGGGAAATCTTTAGCTAGATTTTGTTCCCATCCAAATCCATCAAGTACCATCGCAGCTTTTCCATCAGCAAAAGCTTTTTCTGCACCTTCCACAGTATTGCTCATATAATCTGTTCCGAAGTACCCTAAAGTTTGGAACTCTTTAAGCTGCGTAAGAACTGTTTTAAGTCCTTTAACATCCTTTATATTCTCTGTATTATTGTTTAATTTATCATAAACTTTAGCATCACTTTGTATATAATTTCCACCGGTTTCGAATAATGGTAGAACTTGATGCCATCCATTTTGCATTCCCTCATAAACTGGGGTTACTCCAGTAGCCTTTATTTTTGCAGCTACATCCTTAAATTCCTGGTAAGTTGTTGGTGCCTTAAGTCCTAAGTCCTTGAAGATCTTTTTATTGTAATAATACCAATAGACTTTATATCCTGAAAAAGTTATACCATACACTTTCTTATTATAAGAGATAGATGGTAAAACACTTGGATCCATTCGTTTAACAAATGCCTCATTTGTAAGATCTACAACATTTGTATCCGGCCTAACTCTATCATATAAGCTAAATGGATCTGCATCAGCGCAAAATATATCTGGTGCTTCTCCTGATGAAATTTTTGTTTTAAGAAGATCTCTCCACTGAGCATCTGGTGATATTTGAAAATCTATTTTAACTCCTGTTTCTTTCTCATAATCCTTTGCAATACTTTGAACAATTCCACTAGTTGGTAATCCTGATTGATGTGAACCAAATGTTAATGTAATATTTTTTTTAGTCGTTCCACTAGTTGATTTGCTAGTGCTACCACAACCTGTAAAACATGATGTAGTTAGGAAAATTGTCATACAAGTTGCTAAAATCGTTTTCATTTTCATACAAGTACCCCCCTTGAATAATAAATAAAATAGTGTAAAATTAATTTGAAGAACTAAAAGCCTTCAACTTATATATTTATAATACAATTATTTAGCTTTATATTAAATGGAAAAAACCGTTACATTATTTGCACTTTTCCTACCTGTTAATATATAAAGTATATTTATAAGAACATTTTGGAGGTAAATCATATGAAATTTAAGACTCTTCAAGTAAAGCTTTTTATAAGTTATTCTTCTTTTTTTATTATTATTTTATTTATTATTGGCGCTATTTTTTATTCTTTTTTTTCCAATTACACCACAAAAAAAGTATCACAGCAACAAGGACAACTTTGCACCTCTATTTCAAATTCCCTTGATGAAGAAATAAAAAAAATGGATACTACTTCTATGAATATCATTTATTCAAACTTAATAAAAGATCATTTTCAAAAATATCTGTTACTAAGGACAAGCACCCCTAAAAGTAATATTTCAATATATAGTGAAAGATATTCAAATATTAGGTCACTTATAGATGTGGTAATGGCTATTTTAGGTCCATTCCAAACAGTAAGCCAAGCTAACATATACGATTTCAATGGAAATATGATAGGTGCAGGATTATTTAACGGTGAGGTTTGCGTTAATTTACATCAAATGTCTTGGTATAATAAAACACTAAATCTAAATGGAGCTAAATATATTAGTGTGCCATCACATATTAAGCTTTTAGACTCATCGATTTTCAAACAATTTGAGAACCATAAATTTATATCAACTACAAGAACATATAGTGATAGTAACTATAACAAACTAGGGATAGTTGAAATAGTCCAAGACTGCGAAACGGTATTCAAATACATAAATACTTTAAAAAAAACAGTTGATAACCTCCAAATATATGTATTTAACAAAGAAGGCTCCTATATCTATCCTTATGATAATAAAAACATCTCAACCGGTGTTTATTATCAAAGCATTATAAAAAGTCAAAAATTAAGTTCCCTTAATATCCATAATGTTAAAAGCCCAACAGATGGTTCAACGCAATCAATGACTTACATGATTTCAGATTATTCTGGTTGGTCGATCATTTTAGTTCAATCACATAGAGTTATTTTTTCATCATTAATTAACTTTACTAGTACCTTTATTTTACTATCAATTTTAGTATTATTTATGATACTACTTTTGTCATATGTCGTGTCAAAAAAGGTCACTGTACCATTAAGAAAGCTAAGACATGCATTAAAAAATATGAATATTGACGAGCTTGCATCACCAAGTTCAATTGGACCATCCATGGCTAATAATAGCCTAAATGAAATTGAGCATCTAAACAGAACCTTTAATGCTATGTATCTAAAACTTGGAAGGTCTTTAAATGAACTACTTATTGCAAAATCAGAAGAAATGAATGCTAAACTACTTGCAATGCAATCACAAATGAATCCTCATTTTCTATATAATAACCTAGCAAATATAAGTGTTATGGCCGAAGAAGGAATGAATGAAGAAATAGTGTCCATGTGCCATGATGTATCCTATATGCTTAGATATATTTCAACTGATAGTAAAAATGGGGTTGCTCTAAACTCTGAAATAGATTACACTAATAAATATTTGAATTGTATGAAAATACGTTATGAAGAAAATCTTAAATTTGAAATTATAATAGAAGATGGAATGCTGGATATACTCGTTCCTAAGCTACTTATACAACCAATAATGGAAAACTCAATAAAATATGGGCTTAACTCACTTCCACCCTGGAATATATGGATTAATGGTTACGTATCTAATGACAAATGGTATATAAAAATAACAGACAGTAGTTTGGGTTTCGATCCTGCTATAATAGATAAGTTTAAAGAATTAATGTCTCGTCCAATTGATTCCACGAATTTACCAGACTTACGAATTGGTGGGATGGGACTCATGAATATATGTACCAGATTAAAATTAATGTATAAAGAAAATGCACTTTTCACTATAACAAATCTTAAAGGTAAAGGCACAACTATATTAATAGGTGGATTAATAAGAAGGGTGGCGAATTTATAATGGAACTTACTATGAACTACAAAGTAATTGTAGTAGAAGATGAAGCATTAATAAGACGGAATATTGTAAAGAAAGTTCAAGGACTCAATTTAGGATTTAATGTTATAGGTTCTGCTAGTGATGGTAAAAGTGCCTTAGATCTTATTGAAACAGAATTACCGCAGCTTGTTATTACTGACATACAAATGCCAATAATGGATGGACTAGAACTGGTAAAAGCCCTTTATTTTACTTATCCTAATATAAAAGTCATCATCTTGAGTGGCTTTCATGAATTTGAATTTGCCCGTCAAGCAATTCAATATGGTGTAAATGATTATTTACTAAAACCTGTAATTATTGAGGAATTATCCACAGCTCTTACTAAAATTAAACTTCAGCTGGATTCAAATTTAACTTCATTATCAACACTTGCAAATATAAAATCAAAACATGTAGCTCCGCAGGAGTTAGTAACCGCAGTCGAGTTATATCTGCGTTCAAATTATAAAACTGAAGTAACACTTGAAGCCATCGCTAAAAGCCTTAATTTTTCGCCAGACTATCTAAGTAGAGTTTATAAAAAATCTACTGGCAAGTCACCTCTAAAATATTTAATTCACCTTAGAATAAATGAAGCAAAACGCCTTCTAACTAGCAACTTAGAATTGGATATTAAAACCATTGGTGAACTTGTAGGATACAGTGATCAATACTATTTTAGCAGAACCTTTAAACATAATACAAATCACTATCCTAGTGAATACAGATCCTTAAAAGGACAAGAAAATGATAAACATACTTAATTAGATGTAACCTCATAGGAAGCCTTTTCTAATAGTTTTCCGATTTGTTCTTCTATTTGTGAATTTTTAAATAAAAGGTCGCTTACTTTATCTATGTTTTCGTCGTTAATGGTTACTTTAATAATTTTTAATGCTTTACTATAATTTTCACTTACTACTCTAAACAAATTGGCTACTTTACTTAAATCAAAATTATCTTTAAAAAATTCTTCAAAGAATTCAGCATTATCTCTTCTTGAATATTCTAAGGCTTCAATTACCCATCTACTGTCAAAGGTTTTTGTTTCTTTAATATGCTTTGCAAATGCTGCTATTGCTTGTGCTCCTGAAGCAGTCCTATTACTTGTTTCTCCAATAAGATTTTTTCCATTAATTTTAATTGCATTTTTAATCTGCTCCTTTTCTTCACTAGCCTTAAAAATACAAAACCCATATTTCCATGGTTTTTTAAACCTTGTATTCAATTTATTAGTGGCATCAATTAATTGTTTGTTTGAAATATACTTCTTCTTTTCGTTATTAATTCCAAGCGTTTCATAATAATAAAACCCCTTCTTATTATACCCTACTATAAGTTCGCTTATTGAATAGAAACCTCTTCTCCCCAAAAGAGTAGCCATGTCCACTTGTGCTAATACAGGATATCCCTTTGAAATGTAATACTTTACTGCATCTATAAATAATTTAGGACTGTTTGATGTACGATAATCCATATTCAATCCCAAAAATGGTGCAGAAATTTTCACACATGAAATGGGCTCTAGAAATGGTACAAAGTTTTTATTTAGCTTATTAAAACTAGCTCCGTATGTATACCCCATAAGAAAGTTAATATTATTTATGGATATATTTTGATTTGTATTAATTTTGTCATTTATCATTTTAAGTGCAGCAGCCTCTTGATATTGTTTTTGACTTGATACGCTAACAAACCCATCCATATTATATTTTTCAGGATATCTTAGTATTTCACCTGATCTTATTGATTTTGGACTATATGCCTGATAATAATACTTTTGTTGATAAAAGTTAAAAATTATGAAAAATAAATACATAATTAGTGCTATTACTACTACAATAATCGATATAATATTAACGATCATAGTTTACATCTCCTTTATAGATGAAAATATATAAGTTAAGACTATCCCTTACTTAAGAGATAGCCTTAACTTATATTATAAAATTCTTAAATGGCTTCTCAGTTTTTATTAATAGTTCAAAATTATTTTAAGAATCCACCCATATAACCTAGTATACCCACAGCAAACATTCCAAATATTATTGTCATAGGATTAACTTTTTTCTTTAATAATTTCATGCAACCGAAAGTTAATAATAATGGAAGTAATCCTGGAATTAAAGAATCCAAAATGGTTTGAACAGTGGTGACAACCATTTTACCATCAGCACCTTTAATTGTTGAGACTACTAATGGTACATTAATATTAGTCCATTTACAAACTAGTGCTCCCATTATGAATAGTCCTGCTATTGAAGCACCTTCAGTTATTTTCTGTAACGTTGTGCCAGATGCCTCTGATACAATTGATGTCCCTTTTTCATATCCAAATTTAAGACCAAACCATAATGTAAGTATTCTACAAACGTTAAATGGTATAAAGAATAGCAATGGTCCTATAATGCTTCCAGTAAGTGCAACTGATGCACCTAATGCTGCGAAAAGTGGTCTTAATGTTCCCCAAAATATAGGGTCGCCTACACCTGCAAGTGGTCCTATAAGTCCAATCTTTACACCACTAATAGCTGCGTCATCAATTTGAGCTCCAATAGCTCTTTCTTGTTCCATAGCTGCTGTAACACCCATGATAGGTGCAGCCATATATGGAGTAGTATTAAAAAATTCTAAATGTCTTTTTAGTGCTGCTGATTGATCTTCTTTAGTTTTATAAAATCTCTTTATAGCTGGAATCATACTTACACAAAAACCCATACTTTGATTTCTTTCAAAGTTAAATGATCCTAAAATAAACCATGAACGCCAAAACATGCTTTTTAAATCACCTTTGGTTAATCTATTTTCACCCCTAGATATTTCCTTCGCTTTCAATGTTTTATCATTAGCAATGTCATTTTTAGTTAACTTATTTTCAATCATATTATCTCCCCCTTTTACAAATCATCTATTTCATCATAAACTTGAACTTGACTATATTTTGGATTTAATTGGATATAGAATATAGCTACTGAAACAGCAAGTATTCCGAATCCAACAAGCGTAAATGACGTAAATGCTGCAATTGAAAAACCAACTAAGAAGAATGGCATTAAGTATTTTGCTTCCATCATGTTAATTACCATAGCATAACCAACAACAACGATCATTCCACCAGCAATCTGTAATCCTCTTGTTATAGGTACGGGTATTGCTCCTAGCATAGCAGTAACTCCGCTAGTACCAGCTACAGCTGCTACTAGTGCCGCTGGGATTGCAATACGAAGGCCTTGCAATATCAATGCTCCAAAATGAGCAATTTCTATGGCTCTAAAATTACCATCTTCAGCATATTTATCACAACGATGTTGGAAAAATATTGTTATAGTTCTAACAAATATCGTTAAAACTTGCCCAGCTGCTGCGATTGGAATTGCAATTGCTATACCTGTCCCAATTGGCTGATTACCTGTTATTACCAAAATAGTTGCAATAACACTAGCAAGTGCACTATCTGGTCCCATAGCCGCTCCAACGTTCATCCAACCTAGAGCTAAAAGTTCTAATGTACCACCTAAAATAATTCCTGTTTTTAAATCCCCTAGGACAAGACCAATTAAAGTACATGCTATAAGTGGTCTGTGTGTTTGCATACTGTCAAGCACACTTCCCATGCCTGTTATCATAGCGACAACAAGTACTAAAATAAATTGAATAGTAGTCATAAATAACCCTCCTTTTAAATTTATAAATCCTTTATTTTACTCATTACATCAACTTTCGAATCACTTGCAATTTTTCTTAGTTCAAGTTCAATTCCTAATTCATGTATTTTATTTAAGGCATCAACGTCTTCAGGTCCAAGAGAAACTGCACCGCTTATCTGTGTTCTTCCAGTTTTAAAACACATTCCTCCAAGATTTACGGATTTCATAACCATACCACCTTCAATAAGTCTTAAAACATCTCCAGGCTTTACACATAATATTAGTGCCTTAAAAGAATCATATTTGGGATTTTTGTAGACCTCTAGTACCTTATCAATAGGTAATACATAAGCTTTTACTCCTGGAGGTGCAACTTTTAAAAGTAATGTTTTTCTCAATTTGTCTTTAGCAACCTCATCACTACACACAAATATTTTATTACATTTTGTTTCTTTTACCCATATACTTGCAACTTGGCCATGTATTAATCTGTCATCTATCCTCACAAAGTTTATTTCCATTTTTAATTCCTCCTGTTAAATATTATAATAATTCTTCATCATCCTCTGGTTCTGAAAAAACTTCTCTTAATGATTTTATTCCTTCAGCTCCTGCTTTTTTACCTATACTCACTAGCTCTTCAAGTTTAGAAAACCCTCTAGATCCATAAATTTCAAGTAGCATTGGTAAATTAATACCGGTAAGAACATCCATGTTATCGTTTTCTGTTACTATTCTACTTGCTGCATTAAATGGACTTCCTCCAAACAAATCCACTAAAAAAAGTATTCCATCTTTACAATCTAATTTTTCTGATTCATTTTTATACTTTTCTACAAGATCGTCAAGTCCTTCACCTGTCTCAAAAGTAACTGATGAAACATTTTCTTGTAGGCCAAATATCATTTCAGCTGATCTAAGTATTTGTTTTGAAAAACTTCCATGCGTTCCAACAATAATAGCTACCATGTTAACTCCTCCATTTCGTAATACAATTTTTTTACTTAGGCTAGTTCCTTCATATATGATAACGTTATCAGTTAAGGATAAATGATTTATGTCTTAAATATATTATGGACTAATTTTACATTCACTTCACCTACATTTTGTCATTCAAATCATTACAATTGTCACCTATAATATTACATTTATCATTTAGGCTTTTACAACTATATTATTTTGCAAATAAAATTTTATAAAAAAAGTGTACCCATAGCTTTATGGGTACACCAAGTTTGACTTATTAATTAGTTTTACAGGGACGTTTATATACTTTTCAATCTTTATTCCTTTTAACTTCTTTAAAGCAGTATTTGCGGCAATCCCCCCAATCATATTTGGGGACTGTGCAACAGTTGCTGTGAGTTTACCTTTTCCAATCATTGCTAAAGCATCATCAGATCCATCAATTCCATAAATATATGCTTTATTATCTATTTTATTGTTTTCAAAGGCTGCAATAACCCCTAAGGCTGTTGGATCATTAAGACACATAACAGCATCTATGTGTTTATTTGTTTGAATTATACTATCCATAACCTCCATAGCGAGTTCTAGCTGACCATTTGAAGTCTTCCTGGCAACAATCTTGATCCCACTATATTTCTTTATTATATCCTCAAAGCCCTGAATTCTCTGAATACCTGATTTTGCAGTTGGATGTTCAATAATGACAACATTTCCTTTTCCCTTTAATTTTGCTACTAAATCTTTCGCGCATAGTACTCCTGCATTATAATTTTCGGAAGCCACCGTACAATCAACTAGATTATCATCAAAAACAGGAGAATCAATAACTATAACAGGTATTTTAGCTTTTTTTGCAGCTATTAATGCTGGCTTTATTCCTTTCCAATCTACGGTATTTAAAAATATAACATCGACTTTTTGAGCTATAAGATCATCAACTTGAGATATTTGTTTTGAAACATCAAGCTGCGCATCAAGTGAAATGAGTTTTCCATTTTGAGCCTCAACAACCTTTTTTATACCCTCATTAAGTTTAATACAATATGCATTATTCATATTCATGTAGGTTGCACCAAACCTTAATTTTTTTTCTCCAAAAGGAAAATCTTTATTAAAGCTCATAAATACGCTGAGTACACCCAAAAACAAAATCATGAAAATTATTAAGATTATTGCAATAATTTTTTTAGGCATTTACCTCCTCCTAATATTTGTCTAAGGTTTAAGATATGTATTTAATTTATAGTTCAGCTTACTTAATGTTTCTTGTACGTCTCCTCCACTATTAATTAATTGAAATATATCCTTATCGGCAATATCCATGCTTGCCTCATATTTATGAAAACTTGGAGTTACAATAGATTGTTCTACTACTTCACTTAAAACCTTCTTATCAATAAAATTTTTTCCTTCTAAATTATACTTAGAGAGTTCTTTGTCAGTTTCATTTGATTCCACTACTTCTTTTAAAACGGGCATCCCATGAGAATATTTAAATACATCCAGTTGAACATCTTTATTATTAGTTAGAAATTTTAGAAATTTCCAAGCTTCTTTTTCATGTTTTGTTCTTGAACTTATCCCCATAAGTAAACTATTAAGCTGTCCAGCATTTTTACCCTCTGGTCCTTTAGGTAATTTTATGCATTCCCATTCAAATTGTCCATATTTGATTACCTTATATGGGTATACGTTATATGCTCTATATGTTGAAAATGGGAAAGGTTTAAATGCAACGTTACCATCATCAAAATCTTTTAGACTAACTACATAATTTTGATTTAGCTTGTTAAGCTTTATAATAAATTTTATTGCCTCACTAACACCCTCATTATCAAATATTGCTTTATTTCCATTAGCATCAAAAAGCTTCTGACCATTAGTATAAACAGCTTGTTTCCAGTCAAATCCTACAGTTCCAAATTGATCTATCTTCCCATCTTTATTTTTATCTATGGTTGTTTCTTTACATATTTTGTAAAAATCATCCCAAGTCCAATCCACACTAGGTAACTTTATTCCTTGCTTTTTTAGCAAAGTTTTATTTACAAACATTAATTCAGGATCAACTTCCTTTGCAATGGCATATTGTGAACCTTGATATTTTCCAGACTTTATTGCAGTTCCATATTGCTTAGATAAATCTAAATTTTTATCATTTTTGATTAAATTATTAAGATTCTTCAATTCTCCAATTGATGCAAGAGTATTAAAATCACCAGGTAAAACACAAAACAAATCGGGTTCAGTTCCTTTTAATATTCTTTGAGATAATTGCTCTGAGTAATCAGTTTTTAAAATACCACTTTTATATT
>Ga0209123_1002060_pt1 | contig 17970 bp, 11 predicted proteins | sample BarGraIncu00431A_FD_184500 | JGI IMG/M metagenome (GOLD analysis project Ga0209123, IMG submission 184500) | Arctic peat soil microbial communities from Barrow, Alaska, USA - Barrow Graham LP Incubations 004-31A (SPAdes) (version 2) | ecosystem: Environmental > Terrestrial > Soil > Wetlands >... | reverse complement strand
TTCTCAACGGGTGTGATCTCTGGTACAATCCGGCTCATAGCGTCGCCTCTTTGTTAAGATGTATTTGCTGGGGAGCAAAGGCATTTTAATACAGATTGCGACGCTATTCTACTATTAATTACAGTAAGTTACACTTTTCTACCTACTGCGAAAGTTGAGTAAATAAGAAGAATCAAGGATTATATTACAGCAGTTTCTACATCATTTCGTGTAGATACACCTCATCTCCCCCTTACTCAATATCTCTTCAACCGTCGCCTGCCCAGCACCATTCCGTATCTCAAGTTCGGCCTGTGGAACCTGCAAAAACAACGTTGACTGTCCCAAAACGCTCCTTTCCCGCCTCGGGTTGATAGCGCCTGTAAGGGCTCGAAAGTTACCGGTCCAGTTGTCTCAGAATGTCCTGGAAGACCCCAAGGTACCCTGCGCTGGAGGTGATGGTGCGCAGGTCCTGCTGTTTGGCGCCTCCGGCATGCGGGGAGGGGGACCCTGCACGAGTTCATCCCGTAAGGAAACTCAATTCGCAGAAAGGGTGAAGTTGAAGCACGACCTTGGCCCCGCTCACCCTCAGCCCCACACTGTATCGCCGTGTCGCCGGATAATCCGCTCCACCGCTGCGAGACCGTTTCTGGAACCTTTGAACTCTTCGGATACGGGGTGGCACTGAAAGGCTATGAAGAGCTTGTCCGCGGCGGGTCGAATCCCTCACCGTTGTCCCTGACCAAAAGGCCTGTTTGCCACCGATCTCCGTAGCACCATGAACTTTCCCCGACTTGCGCCTCTTCTTCCTCCTTGATATCATTAATGTATGCTTACAGTAATGCGGGTAAATTCAGAAGGTTCGCTTTTGCAAAAGAGAACTGACTGACCGATATGCGCTAAAAAGGCACAAAAAGTGAGCGAAGCTGCGGAACGAGCCTAACGACCTAGCGGTGGTAACTGCGGTCATCTCTATGTCTCATAACCTCGGGTAGAAGGTGAACGCCGTGGGGGGGGAATGTCAGAGCAACTGACTCCGATCCGCCACAACGGCTGTGATGAGGTGCAGGGCGGCCTAATCAGCAAGCCCCTTCCAGTCTGGGAATTCGAGAATCTGGTGGTAAACATGTCGTAAACTTTCCCGACATGCGCCTGCACCTTCAAGTAGTGGCGCAACTTACCTTCGTACCGCGAGGCGAACCGCAATGAATTCCAAAGGCCAATCCACCAAACAGGATTACATTTTAAGAGCTCATCAACTCAGCATGGACCTCAACGATGTCATAATGCTTATCAATTCAAGTCACGATATCGATGAAATACTTCACAAGGTCGTGGAGCAGTCGAGCAAGGCATTAGGCTGCGAGTCGGCTCGCATTGCCATGCGGGAGGATAATAACTGGGTGATCAAGTATGTCAGCAACTTGCCGGACGACCTTCTCGGACGGTCATTCACCGACGTGGAACTCCCGCATGCGGTACTTGCCATGACAACCAGAAAGCCTGTTGCTATCGATGATGCTTTCCATGATAACAGGACGAATACCGAGATGATGGAATCTCTTGGAATCAAGTCGGTTATGGTACTTCCCCTGATTGAGAATAACGTGGTAATTGGCACGCTGTTGTACGGTTACCATACGCGGGCTGTATCCTTTACGGACGTTGAAATAGATTATGCTGAAAGAATAGCTACAGGGGTTGCAATCGCACTTCAAGATGCCCGCCTTTTCAATGAATTGCAAGAATCTAAAAATCTCGGTGATGTTCTCAACGAGATAGATAACGTCCTCTACTCTACGAAGGATACCGACGAGATAATGAACAGGATGCTGCAACTGGCAACCGATGTAATCGGAGCCGAATCAGCGGTCATTTTTTCCAAAGAAGGCGACAGGTGGACTGTTAGGAATGAATATAAGCTCCCAAGGTCGCTCATCGGACAGAACTTCAGCAACACCGAGGTTAAGCATACAGCCATCACCGCCGGGACCAAAAGATCGTTAGTTGAACAGGATGTAGTAAACAACCCGGAGATAGATCAGGAATTTGTTGAAATGCTTGGAATACGCTCCCTCCTTGATTTTCCCTTGGTCGTGAAGGGAGAGGTCATCGGCGACCTCACTTTTCATTATCACTCCCGCCCTATCCCTTTCAATGAGAGACAGGTCGAGTTCGTCCGCAAACTGCAAATCTCGATTTCCTTGGCCCTGGAGAACAGCCGACTTCTGAACACCTCAATGCAGAGCGAATCCAGGCTTAAAGAGGCCGAAAAGCTCGGCAGGTTCGGTTACTTCAATCACGACGTACACACTGGCAAGATCACCTGGTCAGAGGGGGTGTTTCGCATCTTTGGGCGGGATCCAGAAATTGGCGAACCAACTGTGGAAGAATTTTTCGAACTGTACTCGGTCGATCCGGGGCCGGAAAAAATGCGGGAACTGATAGGAGACCATAAAACGGTCGAATTCGACGCCAAGATTAAACGTGGTGACCTCGCCCTTTTTTTCCATTTTGTCATCAGTTGCGTTAAGGACGACATGGGCGATGTTGCAGCATACTTTGGGACCATTCAGGATATAACCGAGCGAAAGCGTGCTGAAGGTGCTCTGCTGCAAAGCGAGACGCGCTTCCATGCCATTTTCGACCTGGCTGCGGTCGGTATCGCTCAACTCAGCTTGAACGGACGCTGGATGCTGGAGAACCAGAAGCTCTCTGACATCCTTGGTTACAGTTTTGAAGAGTTGGGTAATATGACCTTGCAGCAGATCTGCCACCCCGAGGATATCGAACCGTATCTGGCGCATCTTCGTCGTCTGCACGCCGGCGAGGTTCCCTCCTGTGGCATGGAAAAGCGGTATATCTGCAAGGACGGCTCGATTCTCTGGGTAAATTTAAACGTCGCCCTGGTACGGGATCAGTACGGGGAACCCGAGTACTTTATCGCCATTGTCGAAGACATCAGCGAACGCAAAAAAGCTGAAGATGCTTTGCGGGAAAGCGAGGAGCGCTTCCGCCTCATGGCCGACACTGCGCCCGTCCTTATCTGGATGGCAGGCACCGACTCCCTTTGCACATTCTTCAGCAAGCCCTGGCTGGAATTTACCGGCCGCAGTTTTGAACAGGAACAGGGCAACGGCTGGACAGAGTCGCTTCATCCAGACGACATTCAGCGTTGTCTTGATACCTACCTCTCCGCCTTTCACTCGCGCCGAAATTTCGAGATGGAATATCGCCTGCGGCGGGCCGACGGCGTGTATCGCTGGATTGTCGACGCCGGCATCCCGCGTTTTATGCCCAATGGCGATTTTTCGGGCTACATCGGTTCCTGTTTCGACATCACCGAACGGAAATATACCGAGGAGGAGATTCAGACGCTTAACATGAGCCTGAAAGAGAGGAGTGCCGAACTGGAAGAGGCCAATAAGGAGCTGGAGGCATTCAATTACACGGTGGCCCATGACCTGCGCCAGCCATTGAACATCGTCAACGGTTATTGTCAGGCAATCGAAAAGCTGTGCAGCGACCAACTCCGGGAAGATTGCCTGGAGTACGTACGAGAGGCCTATAACGGAACCATGAAAATGAATCGCCTTATCGACGCCCTGCTTAATTTTTCCCGTTTGGGCCGTGTCGAACTCTGCCGAAATGTGGTTGACTTTAGTATGCTGGCCCATGAGGTCGCCAAATCGCTGCAGCAGACCGACCCTGAGCGTCAGGTTGACTTTCGGATCACCGACGGGATTGTGGCCAATGGTGCTTCGGACCTGTTAAAGGCAATCCTGGATAACCTTCTTGGCAACGCATTCAAGTACACCGGCCAGCGTGAAAAGGCGGTCATCGAATTCGGTGTAAAGGATATCGACGGGATGCCGACTTATTTCGTGCGGGACAACGGAGCCGGATTCGACATGACGGAAGCGGCCAAACTGTTCGCCCCATTCCAGCGACTTTCAGGTGCCGAGAAACAGAGAGGTTTCGGTATCGGTCTGGCTACAGTGGAGCGTATCATCAAGCGACATGGCGGCAAGGTGTGGGCGGAGGGGGAACCGGACAAGGGGGCGTGCATATACTTCACCCTGGCGCCAGGAACGGGAGACATCCATGAATAAATATCTGTTCAAGCTTTATATCACAGGGGAGTCGCCTAGTTCTTCGCGTACCATCGCGAACCTGCGCAAGATTTGTGATGACGAGATGAGCTCGGAGTACGAACTGACCATTATCGATGTCACGGCACAGCCTCAGCTTGCCGAAGAGGGGAAGATCCTGGTTACGCCGACCTTGATCAAGGAATTCCCGCTGCCGGTTCGACGCATCATCGGCGACCTTTCCGATAAGGAAAAGGTACTGCGGGGACTTGAACTCGCTGAAAACCGGATCAAGAAAGGGGGCGCATAATGGAAACCAAACACCCACTTAGCTTGCAAAAAATCACCACCAATATCCCCGGTTTCGATCACATAACCTGCGGTGGTCTGCCCAGATACCGCAATACTCTGATATCAGGAACCGCTGGCAGCGGGAAATCGGTACTTGCTGCTCAGTTTCTTGCCGAAGCAATCATGAAGTCGGGGCAAAGCGGGGTGTTCGTCACCTGTGAAGATTCTCCCGGAAAAATCCGCGCCAATGTGGCCTCCCTGGGATGGGACATCAAAAGGTGGGAAAAGGAAGGGAAATGGCTCTTCGTCGATGCCACGGTTCCCGTCGAGGGGCAGGTAGTTGCGGGCAGATATGAACACGGGGCATTTTTGGCCCGCATCAAGTACGCAGTCGGTGTGTGCAAGGCCGACCGGGTTTCGGTGGACTCCCTCGATGCCATTTTCTGCCAATTGTCGGATCGTGCCAGCGTCCGGCAGGAACTTTCCGCGATAGCGTTGGCTCTGGGACAGATGAAGGTCACTTCCCTCATGACCGTGGAACGGGCCAAAGAATTCGGCAAAATCTCCCGGTATGGTGTTGAGGAGTTCGTAGCAGATAACGTCATTGTCTTGCGCAATGTCCTGGAAGAGGAGAAGCGGCGCCGCACCATCGAGGTTCTCAAGTTCCGCGGCGCTGTTCATAAGAAAGGGGAGCACCCCTTTACCATTGTTCCGGGCGAAGGGATGGTGGTAATCCCCCTCTCCTCCTTCGAACTGACACAGGAATCGTCCGAGGAGAGAGTCACCTGGGGAAACGAAGGCCTGGATGCCATGTGCGATGGCGGTTTATTCCGGGATTCAATCAGCCTCGTCTCCGGTGCGAGCGGTACAGGCAAGACCATGGTCGCCATAGAATACATCTGCGGCGGCCTCAACTCCGGCGAGCGGTCCTTACTATTCGCCTTCGAGGAAAGTCGCAAACAGATATACCGCAACGCACGCGACTTCGGGACGGATTTCGAGCAGATGGAAAAGGAGGGGCGCTTGAAGGTGATCTGCCACTATCCCGAGATCATGGGACTGGAGGATCACCTGAACAGCATGAATAAAACCATCAGTGAGTTCAAGCCGGCTCGGATCGCCGTGGACAGCCTCTCCGCCTTGGAGCGAGTCGCTACCAGCAGAAGTTTCCGTGAGTTCGTCATCGGCCTGGTAGCCACCATCAAGGGACAACAGATTGCCGGGCTCTTCACCTCGACCACGCCGACTGTCCCCGGGGGGGGCTCCGTCACCGAAGCCCATATCTCCTCCCTTACCGATTTGATCATACAGCTTCGGAACTTGGAGCTAAATGGCGAGATGCGCCGCGCCATCACCGTTCTCAAGATGCGAGGCTCTCAGCACGACAAGGATATTCGCGAACTGATCATCAAAAGTAGCGGGATAATTATCGGCGAGCCGCACCGAAATGTGGCTGGCATCCAGGCCGGACATCCGGTAAAGGAACCTCGTCCGAATGAGTAAAAGCACGGTCCCATCCTAACGCAGAAAATGAGGAGTCCGTTGATGGTTGCCAAGGATCCTAACCTGAAAGAAATGTTTGACCGGCAGTCGCTGGAGTTGCGTGCCAGTAGAGAGCGTTTCCATAATATCGTCACCATTAGTACCGAGGGAATCGTCATCGTTGACGGCTTCGGCGTGATCCTCTTTGTTAACCCTGCGGCGGTGGCTTTTTTTAACGCCAAGGCAGAGAAACTCCGGGGAGAGCATTTCGGTTTTCCGATTGTAGCAGGCGAGACCACGGAGCTGGAGATCGTCAATGCGCGAGGGAAGGGCGCCATCGTGGAAATGAGGGTGGTAGCTTCGGAGTGGGAAGGAAAGTCCGCCTATCTCGCAACCCTGCGCGACATCACCGAACGAAGGCGGGCCGAGGAAGCCATTCGAAAGGCGGAGCAGGCCGCCGGCATACTGCAACAGGAAAAAGCGCTGGCTGAGGCTGCCACCCGGACCAAAAGCCAGTTCCTCGCCAACATGAGCCACGAGCTTCGTACTCCAATGACCGGCGTTATCGGCATGCTTGACCTCGCTCTTGCCGGCAACCTCGAGGTGGAACAGCGGGAATTCATCAGCCTGGCCCACACCTCGGCTGGTTCTCTCGTCCGTATCCTCAATGATATCCTGGACGTGACCAAAATCGAGATGGGTAAATTCTCGATAGAATTGAAACCGTTCTCACTGCGGAAGTGCGTTGAAGATACGCTTAGCCTCCTTTATCCGGTAGCAAAGAGCAAAGGGCTTGATCTCGATTCAGTGGTGGACGACAATGTGCCGCAGATCTTGGTCGGCGACCAGACCCGATTATGTCAGATTCTGACCAATCTGGCAGGCAATGCGGTGAAGTTCACCGAAAAAGGGAAGGTGACGCTAGGTGTCGCGGCGGGTGGCAGCACACCTTGCAATAAGCGGGAAATCACCATAACCGTTGCCGACACAGGTGTGGGAGTTCCTGACGACAGGAAACACCTTCTTTTCCATGCCTTCAGCCAGGCAGACGAATCGCACTCCCGTGAGTACGGCGGCGCCGGCCTCGGTCTTGCCATAAGTAAGGAAATAGTTGAACGGATGGGAGGCACCATTGCTTTCCAGAGCGAGGAAGGGAAGGGAAGCACCTTTTCCTGTACCATACCTTTCGGTGAGGGCGAATTGGGGGACGAGGTTCCCCTCGCCTCAGGCACAGCAGTAGCTGCCTGGATTGATTCCCACTCTGAAACGACAAGAAAAGCGCGCCTCCTCGTCGCCGAGGATGATCCGATCATCAGGAAGCTTTTAGGGACGATGCTTCAGAGGTCAAATTATGATGTCGACTTCGCCGAGAACGGACTGAAAGCGGTCGAGATGTGGGAAAAGGGGAAACCCGATCTGATCCTGATGGACGTACAGATGCCGCAGTTGAATGGCTTCGAGGCTACCGGCGCGGTCCGGGTGAAAGAGAGCGCATGCGGCGGCCATATCCCCATAGTAGCCATGACGGCCTATGCTCTAAAAGAGGACCAAGAGAAGTGTTTTGCAGCCGGGATGGATGCCTACATTTCCAAGCCTATTAATTTCGACGAGTGCTTACAACTGATAGACGAAACCCTCAAGAAATACGCCAGGGCTACCACCTCGGCCCGGCTCAGCTAGCGCTACTGAATGCGCGGCTTGGAGGGATGAAGCCGTTTCATTTTTTTGCATTCAATAGTCAGCGCGAGCCGTTTCATTAGCAAGTCCTGTCTCGCTATGCGAATCGTCCTGCTAACTCGGCTCTCACACCTCGGGGTGAGCGGCCGAGGCCTTCTCCACTTCAAAAAATTGCCCCTCTAGTGAATGTTGCACGCAATTACCCGTAAGCCACAGTACCTAAAATCAGTGAACTGACCTTCTCAAAAAATATTCTTGTAACAGTGACATTGGTTTTATTCATCTCGGCGAGTTTTGGTAACTAGTGGCAGTGCCTCTTGAGAACCCTTACAGCGACTTTCAGGTGCCGAGAACCAGAGAGGTTTCGGTGTCGGTCTCGCGACAGTGGAGCGCATCGTCCAGCGACAGGGCGGCAAGGTGCGGGCAGAGGGGGAGCCGGGCAACGGGGCGTGCATATACTTCACCCTGGCGCCAAGGACAGGATACATTCATGAATAAACATGTTCAAGGTTCATGTCACCGGGGCGCCCCGTTCCCTCGCGTACCGCGAACCTGCGCAAGATTTATGGTGATGAGATGAGGTCGAGTACGAACTTAAGCGGTTAATGCCGAACGGCTACCAGTAATGCGGCGAACTCCTCGGCAGCCACAGGTTTTCCGAAGTAATAACCTTGTCCCTCGGCGCAGTTCTGCGATTTCAGAAAAGCGAGCTGCTGCCGTGTTTCGATACCCTCGGCGACGACCCGCAGCTTTAGGCTCGCGCCCAGCGCAATGACGGCACGGACTATCGCCTTGCCAGCCTCATTATGAAGGTCCCGTACGAACGACTGGTCAATCTTGAGCGTATCGACCGGAAAACTCTGTAAATAGCTCAGGCTGGAATAGCCTGTACCAAAGTCGTCGACGGCAATCCGCACTCCGAGATCCCTGAGCGCTTGCAGGATCGCTACCACCATTTGTGTGTCCTGCATCAGCACACTTTCGGTTAGTTCCAATTCAAGGCGGTAGGGAGCGAGGCCGGTTTCGGTAAGGGTTGCACGGACACCGGAGACAAAATCCTTGTCATGGAGTTCGAGCGCAGAAACGTTGACAGCTATATGACCGAGACCGAGTCCAGCCTGCAACCAGTCCTGAGCCTGACTACAGGCTTCGTGTAGCACCCACTTGCCGATGGGAAGAATGAGACCGCAGTTTTCGGCGATGGTCACGAACTGCGCCGGGCTTTCGGACTGGTGCTCGGGGCTCTGCCAACGAAGAAGGGCCTCGGTTCCGACGATCGCGCCGGTCTCGAGATTAACCTTAGGCTGGTAATGCAAGGCGAACTCGCGCCGTTCCAGCGCGTGGTGCAGCGACTGCTCGACAGCATGCACTGCGACCGCACCTGTGTTCATGTCCGGAGTATATACCTGGAATTTATTTCGCCCGCTTCTCTTGGCGTGATGCATCGCGATGTCGGCATTTCTGAGCAGGGTTTCGGCATCCTTGCCGTCCTCAGGGTGGAGGCTGATACCGATACTAGGAGTTACGTGGAGCCGATGGCCGGCAACGAGGTGGGATTGGGCCATGGCCTTGATGATCTTTTCGGCACCGAGGGCCGCTTCCTGCAAACCTTTGGTTTCAGCCAGCAGAACGACGAATTCGTCGCCCCCTTGGCGGCTGACAGTATCCGAGGGACGGATGCATGTTTGCAGGCGTTTTGCAACGGATTGCAGCAACTGGTCCCCGATCGTATGCCCGAGCGAGGCGTTGACGTGCTTGAGGCGGTCGAGTCCCAGATACAAAATGGCGACCTTATTGTCGTTGCTCTGCGCGAGAGTGATCGCCTGCGTCAAGCGGTCGATGAGCAACGACCGAGCCGGTAAGCCCGTGAGAATGTCGTGATTGGCCATATGTGATATCTGCGTGCTGGCTTTCAGGGCGGCGTCGCTCATCGTTTGAACCTGCACCGCTGCAGTTTCGAGGTTCTCATTGGCTTCGCGCAACTGCATCTGGTCGCGCTCGGCCTTGACCCTTGCCGCCCCTCCTTGGTCGCGCAGGGTTTTCTCACGTAGATCGGCGGTTTCTTCGCGCAGATCGACAACAACTTCGCGCAGCTTGACTTCATTCTCGCGACTATGGATGGAGTTCTCGTCGGCAAGTACCACCGACTCACGCTCGGCGAGGGTCTTTGAAGCGGCCGAAGCTGGCGACTGCGCGCTTTTGTCCGCCTCGCTTGGCAGTCCGGCCTCTTCGTGCTGGCGGGTGGGATTCTTCTTGTTTTTCACAGTCTTCCTCGATCATCGGTAGAGCACACTGGCCGCTGCCGCCGGATGCCAGAACGACAGCTCGCCGTCTCTTTTGACAATAGTAGCTTGATGCTAATGCCGTTTGCCCGCTATTGAGGCGGTGAAATCACCCGCAGTCACCGGCCGGCCAAAGTAGTACCCTTGCCCATCTGTACACCCCTTCGATGTCAGAAATGCAAGCTGTTGGCGCGTTTCGATGCCTTCGGCGACGACCCGCAGTTTGAGGCTGGTGCCCACTGCAATAATAGCACCGACGATGGCCTCGCCGGCAGCGCCGCCCTGTACAAACGACTGGTCGATTTTAAGCGAATCGACAGGAAAGCGCTGCAGATAACCGAGACTGGAATAGCCAGTGCCAAAGTCATCAAGCGCAATCCGCACGCCAAGCCCCCTGAGCGCCTGTAGGGTCTCTGTCGTCTGTTGGGTATCCTGCATCAGCCCGCTTTCGGTTAGCTCCAATTCGAGGCGGTGCGGGTCCAGGCCGGTTTCGGAGAGGATGCCGAGGACCCCGGCGAAAAAACCAGCGTCGTGTAACTCACATGCCGATACGTTGACCGCAATCTGGCCGATGTCGAGTCCGTCTCGCAGCCAGCGTTGGGCTTGGTGACAGGCTTCGCTGAGCACCCACTTGCCGATCGGCACAATGAGGCCGCAGTTTTCGGCGATGCTGACGAACTGAGTCGGGTAGTCGAGATGGAAATCGGATCGCGTCCAGCGCAGCAGGACTTCGGCACCGGTAACGGCCCCGGTCTCGAGATTCACCTTAGGCTGGTAATGCAGGACGAGTTCCTGCCTCTCCAGCGCGTGGTGCAGGGCCTTTTCTATGGATTGCAGTTCGATGGCACGGGCATTCATGCCCGGAGTGAACACCTGGCAATTATTGCGGCCGTTTCTCTTGGCATGATACATCGCGATGTCGGCATTCCTGAGCACCGTGTCAACATCCTGGCCATGGTCGGGGTAGATGCTGATGCCGATGCTCAGCGTGACGTGGAGTTGATGGCCATCGACGAGGTGGGGTTTGGCGACGGCCTTGATCAACTTCTCGGCGCTGAGCGTGGCGTCCCGCAACTCCTCGATCTCGGCCAGAAGCACCACGAACTCGTCACCTCCCTGTCGGCTGACGGTATCCGAGTGGCGGATGCCCTCCTGCAGGCGCTTGGTGACGGACTGCAGCAGGTGATCGCCGACCGCGTGTCCGAGTGAATCGTTGACCTGCTTGAAGCGGTCGAGGTCCATAAATAACAGCGCAACCTTTTTTTGGTGGCGCTTCGCGAGCGCGAGTGCCTGGGTTAGGCGGTCGGTCAAAAGAGCCCGGTTCGGTAAACCCGTGAGAAAATCGTGCTCTGCCATGTGCGCCATCTGCGCGGTTGCCAACTCGGCGGCATCGGTCAGCGTCTGGGCCTGAACTGTCGCAATGACGAGGTTCTCATTCGCTTCTCGCAATTGCGCCTCGGTGCGCTGGTTTATGGCGGCTTTGCTCTGCGCAGCACCTCTTTGGGTGTCCAGTGCCTTCTCGCGCACTCCGGCGCCCTCTTCTCGCAGGGTGGCTCCTTCCTCGCGCAGGGTAGCTCCCTCCTCCCGCAGGGTGATGCCCTCTTCACGCAGTGCCGCGCCCTCCTCACGGTTAAGGATGGCTTTTTTGCCGGCCAGCAGAGCGGGCCCGCCAGGCGGCAGGTCCAGTGCCTTCTCACGCAGGCCGGCGCCCTCTTCACGCAGGCTGGCTCCTGCCTCACGAAGACTGGCACCCGCTTCACGCAGGCTAGCGCCTTCTTCTCTCTGACTGGCTCCCTCCTCACGACTGAGAAGGGCTTTTTCGTCGGCAAGGACCGCGGCCTCGCGCTCTTCGAGGGGTTTCACAACTACCAAGGTCGGAACTGCATTTTCCTGTTCGGTGAGCGGCAGTCCCAGCGCAACTTTCTGACGACCCGGTTCCTTCGTGCTTTTCACGGTTCGCCTCGCTTAACTGTACCGGACACCGGCGTCCGCGTCGGCCTCCCGCCGAGGATGCCCTCATAGTCGAGCACCGGGTCGCCAATGACGATGCCGTCAGCGTTGATCTCGAACTGGCGGATCTCGGTGCTGTGGGCGCTGGCCCGCACCTTGACGACCGCAATGACGCGTTTCAGGCGACTCTCCACCTCGATGTAGCGCTGGACGATAATGGCATCGGTGAGAAATGCAGACCCGTAGGGGCTGAAGCGCAAATCGATGTAGCGGTCCTCGAGTTCCGAGGTCAGCAGCACCGTCACGCCGAGACCGGAGAGCACGGTGATCATGCGAAATAACGATTCACGAAAGTCCTCGCGAAAGGCCGGCGCCACCGCCAGCTCGAACCCGGATAGTGAATCTATCACCACCCGGGTGGCTTTCATCTTTTGGATGAGTTTGATCAGCTGCTGAACGATTTCGTCCATGGAGAGATCCAAGGTGCGGGTGTTGATCAACCCGATTTTCCCGGAGCGAACCATATCGTCGAGCGTGTGGACCCACGACTGGCTCGGCGTCTGCTCAAAAGCGACAATAATGCCCGGTTCGCCGCGGCGCACGCCTTCGGATAGAAAGGCTGTGGCGAGAATGGTCTTGCCGGATCCGGACGGTCCCGCGACCAGCAGCGAATAGCCCGACGGTAAGCCGCCGCCCAGCATTTCGTCGAGACGCGGCACGCCCATGCTAAGCCGCACCTCACCCCGCGGCGAACCGGAGGCGGCACCCGGGTCAAGGCTGTCGAGAACGACTGCGGCAGGGAACACGTCGATCCCGGCGGCGGTGATGCGGAAAGTGTGCATGCCCGGACGAGTCGCCTGACCACGCATTTTCAGTACTTGCATCTGGCGCACCATGGAATTACGGTAGATCTTTTGGTCCAGCAACAGTAAGCCGTCTGCCACCGTGAAGACCGGACTTGGATCGCTCGCCGACAAATATTCTCCGACCAGGAAGGTGGTGGCCTGCCAGCCGCTCAGCAGCAAACCGAGTTGCTGGATGAACTGTTGCAATCTGACCGTACCCTTGGATTGATGCCACGTCTCAAGAATAGCTGAGCGAAATGAATCTATGAAGACCAGTGCAGGTGAGGAAGACTCGATTTCCTGTGTAATGCGGGCCAGCACCTGGTCGTAATTACCGGTAGCAACGTCTTCACTTAGATTGACATAGCGGATCGACTCATTGACCTTGCCGAGGTCGAAGAAGGTGAACTGCTGCTGATAGCGCAGCATCTTCAACGGCGGTTCGCCGAATACGCTAAAAAAGAGCGCAGGCCGTTTCGGAGTTGCCAAGGCAAACATGATCTGATGCGCCAGTGTCGTCTTGCCTGAACCCGGAGGACCCATGATGAGGTTGAAGGAAAATTCCGGCAGACCGCCGCCTAAAACCTGATCAAGCCCGGGCACGCCGGTGGCGAGTCGGCTTATGGTCACTTTGTCGCTCATGATGTTGCCTCCTTTACGGGCTCAGCCGGCGGGAACTCCCAGACCGGGTCCAGCAGGCGCCCGGTTAAGGGCTCTCCGATCAAGGTGCCCAACAACTCGGTGAAGGTCACCAGCAGGGTATAGCTCGCCTCTGCTGCGGCTTCCGGTTCGTGATCCGCCAGGCGAGCCTTGATGCCTGCCAGCTGAACGGCACTGTCCCCGCGTTCCCCGGCAGTTGTCAGCCACGGGAAGGCGGTGCTCGTCAAATGCAGCGCGCGGTTGAAAAGAACGTTGACCCCCTGCAGACCGATCACCGGTGCGAGCCGCTCAGCCACCTGGAGCCAGGTGCCAATGGTAGCTTCGGCGACCGCGGCCGCACCAGGTGCGCCTCCAGAGCGCTGCTTCAGAGTTCTTCGTATCGCTGCACGCCGGCTGTCTGGTGTTGACATCGGAAAGTCTCCAAAGACTCGGGCGCCTCCCTTGGGACCCTGGGGGAGGCGGAAGGCAAAAAAAGCGCGCTAGGCTCGTCAAGAACAATAAATAACTGCTCCAGCACACACAACGCTCAGCGCAGTGGAGCAAATTCAGACAGAAATAGTGACAACACCACTGCGATCCATTTGGGTCTCCGTGATTTACCAGGAAGGCCCCGCACTCCCTAAGCTTCCAGTCACGGCGATTTTTACCAGTTGTTATTCTTTACCCATTCTACCTTATGCAGAGGAAAAGGCGCCAAGAAACTGAATCCTCCGATGGAAGCGGTGGACTTCATAGTGCCGCACCTCGGTTCAGAGCCGAGCGTGAACGGTAAGCTGCTGGATAGGGCAGGGGGGGTGCTCGGGCACCAAAGAACCAGAGCAGATCGGCATCAACCTGGTAGACAAATCCTAACCTGAGTGCCTGCGTCAACGCGGCGCTTGCCAGTGGTTTAAATCAGGGCTGGAATTGGCTTCAAGCGTCAATAAGAGGTAGCATCAGAATTCTGACCTTAAAGCACGTCTAACACTATGGAGGAGTCTTACGATACGAGACCTGACCAATGGAGCTTTGATTCAGGACTGAGGAAGGTAATGGAGCGCAGGACTAACCCCAGGGAATTTTATCGATACTGGTTGTAGAGGATGAATGGCTGCCCCGGAACTTCCTGCCGGGTCGGCAGGCGTCGCGCAGAAATGGCTGGCTGTTAGTCCCCTGTGGCCAGACTCGCCTCGTTGATGGTAAAGTAGAACGTGGCACCTTTGCCCACCCTGCCCTCCGCCCATACGCGTCCACCATGCCTATGGATAATACGTTGCACAGTCGCCAGACCGATTCCAATGCCAGGGAAATCTCCCTCGCTGTGCAGGCGTTGAAAAGCGGCGAAAAGATTACCCGCGTAGGCCATGTCAAAACCGGCGCCATCATCGCGTACAAAATATGCCATGCTTCCGTCTACTTGTAGCCCTGCACCGAATTCAATGTGTGCTGATTCACGCCGTCCGGTAAATTTCCAGGCATTGCTCAACAAATTTTCCAGAACGATATGCAATAACTGGCTGTCGCACTGTGCCGTGACGCCCTCGGCGATGACAAATTCCACCTGACGGGTGGGTTGTAATTGTTGCAGTTCGGCGGCGACGAGCCGAACAATGGCGCTCAGGTCAACCGTTTGCCTAAAAAGTTTTTCCCGAGAGAAGCGAGTCATACCCAACAGAGCACCGATGATATCATTCATGCGCTCCACAGATACCCGTATTTTCCCGAGAATCTGCAAACTTTCGGCGCTCTGCTTGTCAGCATGGTTTTCTGTCAGGATTTCTGCGAAGCTCCCGATTCGTCTGAGGGGGGCACGCAAGTCATGGGATACCGCATCGTTGAAGGTTTCCAGCTCCTTATTGAGCGATTCGAGCTGCGAGGTGCGTTCCCGTACGCGTTGCTCCAAATCGGCATTAAGCTTTTGTATTTCCTCTTCGGCTTGCTTGCGCTCAGTGATATTGCGGATGTTGCATTGAGCCACTTTTTTAGCGTTCACTAAATATACATTACTGACGAACTCGACGGCGATATGTTTTAGATCCTTGGTTTCAAGAGGCAAATCCTCATAACGGATATAGCCCTTACTCTGTAATTCTTCGAAATTGACTTTGGATTCCTCCTTGTCTTGAAATGAGCTGATCTCCCACAATTTTTTCCCTAAAAACTCTTCTTTGGAATAGCCCAACATCTTTACCAGGAATGGGTTTGCATCCTGTATCTGACCTGTCTCTGCATCGAGGATCAATATCCCATCCTGGGCTGTCTCAAAGAGTCTGCGGTAACGATTTTCTGAGACCTCCAGCAAATACTTCGCCTCTTGGCTCTTAAAGCGCAGCTCCACTTCTCGCAGACAGCGTTCAATCGCCGGGACCAAACGCGGCCACTCCCGTTTTTGAATGTAGTCTTGTGCCCCCTCCTTCATCAGTGAGACAGCCACGTTGAGATCAAGCTCCTTGGACACAATAATGAACGGGATATCGGGGCGTACCTCCTTCGCCAGCTTCAAGGCCGCTGAGGCGCTAAAGAACGGCATGGCGTAGTCTGAGGTAATCACATCCCAATCCTTACCTTCCAAGGCGGAGCGCATGGTGTCAGGAGTATCTACTACCTGATAAACGACTTCATAGTTTCCACGGCGCAGGGCGTGTAGCAATAAGCCTGCTTCATCTTCTGAATTCTCGACCATCAATACTCGCAACGGTTTCTTCATAATTCCACCTTCCGGGTGTGTTGGCGCTGATCAATATTAATCAGGAACCAGGCATGTATGCCGGACCTCTCCCTTATTTCAACAGAGAGTATTATATCAGGTGCGAAATCGAATGCGCAAGGCCATTGCCGCGTGAGAGGCAGTGTGACACCTCGTTTCCAGGTTCCTTCCCTTCGGAAGGGGCGTTCGGTGTCGTGGGAAAAGTAGCTGTTCTGGCTGCGTTGAAATACCTGGAGGTGAGAACTAGAGAAACTGAACCTGCAAGAGAGTCGAAGGGGAGGGCTGAGTATGGTGAGTGAGAGCGAGCGAGGTCAAGTCTGAAATCTGTTGCATGGTATTGGAGGTTATACTGGGGGATGCATAAAAAAACAAAGGGTCAGCCATATTTGGCTAACCCTTTGTTTTATTTGGAGGCGGCGCCCGGATTTGAACCGGGGGATGAAGGATTTGCAGTCCTTTGCCTTACCACTTGGCCACGCCGCCGATTGCGCTGAACAGGAAAAGATGTATAACCCGATTCGTTTTTTATGTCAACCGTAAAATTCTCTCAAACGCTAAAAGACGTAGCGCTCGCACGCCGCAGCATCGTCTGTATGCTCTCTTCGCGCGGTAACTCAAAGAGTGACGGGGAATCTTGCCAGCCTAAGCTCGCAGAGCGAAGGACAATTATTTCGCGATGACTCTGACGAACTTGTAGAGATAGTCGACGCCGGACCAGATAGTGATGACGGTGGCTATCCAGAGGTAAAACATCCCGACGTGATGCATGTTGACGAATACCAGCGGGTGGTCGATGGAGAAGAACCAGTGATAGTCGCTGTGCAGCAGCAGACCGATGATCGCCACTAACTGAAAGATGGTCTTAAACTTGCCGAGGTTGGAGGCGTGTATCACGATCCCCTCGTCGGAGGCGATGGCGCGTAAGCCCGTGATAATCATCTCGCGCCCGAGGATTACCAGCACCATCCAGGCCGGCACCCGGTCGAAGGGGAGGATCATGATGAGGGCGGCCATGACGATCAGTTTGTCGGCGATCGGGTCAAGGAACTTGCCAAAGACCGTCACGATTCCCATGCGACGTGCCAGGTAGCCGTCCAACCAATCGGTGACGGAGGCGACTGCGAAGAGCGCAGCGGCCCAAAAGCACGCCTCGCGCCCAGGCGGCAGCGGCAGGCCGTTCTCGCGCCCGGGGGACAGGAGCAGGAAGCACAAAAGCGGTATGGCGGCAATCCGCACCATGGTTATGCAGTTGGGCAGGTTCCAGATCTGGCCCGGGGTGGATCTCGACATGTATAGAGCCTTTAGCTTAGCGGTAGTTGTTCCTGTAGCTCAGCACTTTTGCCACGTAGTCCTGGGTTTCCGGATAGGGGGGGATGCCGCCGTACTTGGCCACCCTGTTTAAGCCCGAGTTGTAGGCGGCAAGGGCCAACGACTCGTTCCCTTTGAAGGTGTCCAGCAGGAAGCGCAGGTAGCGCACTCCGCCGCGGATGTTGTCCGAGGGGTTCAGGCAGTCGGCAACCTTCAGCCCCTGGGCGGTCTTCGGCATCAGCTGCATGAGACCCTGCGCCCCTTTGGGCGAGACGGCGTTCGGGTTGTAGCCGCTTTCGGCATGTATCACGGCCTTCACCAGCGCGCTGTCGACGCCGAACTCGCGCGAGCAGGAGCTGATGATCGGCTCGAACTGTGCCGGGTTGCGGGCAAAGCCCGGAAGTTTGAAGGCAGTGCGCAGCTTCTGGTCCTTCCTGATGTCCTTCATGAAGACCTTGAAGCGCTTGTCCATCGGGGTGTCGGTGAAGTGCAGGGTCCCGTCGGGCTCCTCAAAGCGGTAGATGTCCGCCCGCGCGGCTCCCGAGGCACTTAACGCCACCAGTAGCCACATGTAGATGATGGGGTGTCTTTTCAAGCTTTCGATTCCCTCGACTAGCGGGCGCCAGCCACGCGGCGAGGCCCTTAAGACATATAGACCAATAGTCTGGATAATTCAAGGTGTTTGTGCCGGGAGATGATTGATAACCCGTCAAAAGCCT
>Ga0209123_1002059_pt1 | contig 17988 bp, 11 predicted proteins | sample BarGraIncu00431A_FD_184500 | JGI IMG/M metagenome (GOLD analysis project Ga0209123, IMG submission 184500) | Arctic peat soil microbial communities from Barrow, Alaska, USA - Barrow Graham LP Incubations 004-31A (SPAdes) (version 2) | ecosystem: Environmental > Terrestrial > Soil > Wetlands >... | reverse complement strand
AAAATCACCTACACGGGCAGTTGATTTTTCAATATACCCGGTGATGTTCGATTTCACCTGGTTTTTTTTCTGGTAAACCGAAGTAGCCGAAAGCTGTATATATTCACTGATGGATGAATGTTCAACGGCCGTTAAGGTTACCGGGGTTTTTACCTCGGTCACCGATTCATCGGCTTTTTCAGATGTGCTTTTGCAGCCTTGTGCAAGCAGCGCAAAGATTGCCAGGTAAAATATGCCTTTTATCATTTTAAATAGTTCAGTTGGTTAATGAGCAGCAAACGGTTCATCTCGGCCGCAGCGAGGTTGTGCTGCATATTTATATAATTATTCACCACAACAAGGTAATCGGTAAACCTGACAAGCCCGTGCTCAATTTCAATTTTGAACATATCAATAAGCTGTTTTTGCTGGTCGAGCTGGCCGTTCATTTCAATAACCAGGTCTTTTGTCAGCTGTATTTGTTCCTGCAATTGATTGTATTGCTGCCTGTACTGAGAAGTATAGTAATCGCGGTAAATTGACCTTGAGCTTTCAGCGATGTCAATCTTTTTGTATTCCTGGAAGCGTTGTTTCCCGTCATAAATCGGGATGTTGAAATTCAACCCGAAACTTGTACCAAAGTTGCGGGGAATATTTTCCGGTTTCACTGCCATAAAACCTGCATCAGCAAAAGCTTCGAGTTTCGGTCGGTAATTCAGGTCGATCATTATGCGGGCATTGCTGTTTTTCAAGCTATCGATCCTCGATTGCAGAAGCATCGGCAAGGAATTGAAATCGGCAGGTTTTGTTATCAGGATCTCAGGTTTTTCGAGTACTACAAAAGATGTGTCTGTAATTCCTGAAAGCAGATTGAGCAGGGCAATGTCGTTTTTGTACTGGATGAAAGTTTGTTTTTGCACGATCTCCTGTGCCCTGGTCGAAACGGCTAGGTTCATATAGTCGGTTTGCTGGTAAATGCCGTTTTCGACCATGTATTTAACGACTTTTTGTTGTTCGTAAAGAATACCCACTACTTTCTGATTGAACTGCAGCAGGCCATAATCGATATAAGCAGCAATATATTGAGCGGTGATGCTCTTTTTCAGATCCGTCTCTGTAATTACTTTATTTACAACCAGGGATTGTTTCAGCAATTCAATGCCTTGCAATTGTGCCGATCTGATGTTCTTGCTGAACAGAGGTTGTTTAACGCCAATTGTAGCGGTGTAATTCCCTCCGTTGGTAATGGCTTGATCATAGCCAAAATTGGTTGAAAAAGGCGCTGCCATTACCTGGGATGTAACGCCAACCAAGGGTTTATACCCAGTAAGAACCAGCAGGCTATCGAGCTTTCCCGAGTTGAGCTGGTTCTGGAAATCCCTGAGAATCGGACTGTTTTTTAAACCCTGTCCCAGGAAATAATCAAGCGAAAGCGTCTGTGCAGACGCTTTCGCCGAGAAAAGGATTATCAGAAAAAAAGCCAGGAAAATTCTTTTCCGCATTATTATGTTGAGAAGAAACTGTGTTATAAACTTATTGATCTATTATTGTTTTTGCAGATTCAAAAGTAGTCAAATATAACGCTTCAGCCAATTTTGTATAAGCGATTTGGGATGAATTAAAAGCATATTCTTACTTGTTTCTAATGTTAGCCAAAAGCCTGTCGTCACATCCCCGGATCAAAGAACCTGGAAGAATACTATTTTACCGGTTCAATTTCCAGCACTACAAAAGTACCTGGCTTAACAGGCCTGCGGCCTTCGCCAGGCTCATATTCGCCTGCGGAAAGATAAAGATGATGAGTGGTTTTATCTACGGCAATGGTCCTTGCTCCCCGCTGGGTTGGAAAGGTTTCGGCCACTTTATAGGTATCGGCACTTTGCTGTTGTATCACAGTCATATTGCCTTCACCATTCGACGAAAAAATCCTTTTAGTACCCGGGTCGAAAGCAACTCCGTCGCAACCATCGCCGATAGGAACCGTGGTGATAACTTTACCAGCAACGGCATCGCTTACTACCATCAGTTTGTTCCCGCAAACCGAGAACAGGCGGTGGTTAACATTATCCAGCGCCAAACCCGATGGCTCTTCGCCAGGTGCGATTGACCAGGTTTTTTCAACTTTCATGGTTACGGCATTAATCAGGGAAATACTGCTTTTATCTTCAATATTTACATAAATATTGCCTTTACCATCCGACTGTGAGAATTCCGGTTTGCCGCTGAGAGGAATGGTGCCTATAACCTTGTTGTCTTTGGCGTCAATTACAGTAGAATTCGAGCTCCTGCCGTTAAAAGTGAAAATCCTTTTTGTGAACGGTTCGTAAAGAATGGCATCAGGGTTTTTGCCGGTAATGCCGATTTTTGCAATCAAAGCAAATGTTTTAAGATCTACAACGGTGATGGTGGAATCTTTACCATCCGAAATAAAAGCCTTGTTAAGGTCATTGGCGATGGCAATGCCATGCACACCTTTGGTATCGGGGATTATGGCAATCTGTTCTCCCTTTTTAAGATCGACCACATTTACCTGGGTACTGTGCGAAACAAAAAGGTGGCCATTCACTTCGTCCACCGAAAGATAATCCCAGCCACCATCGCCCTGCAGGTGAATAGTTTTGGCGATCCTGTATTCCGGATTTGTAGTCTGGGCATTGAGAAGAGTTGAGCTAAATAATGCTACCAGGCAGGCAAACAGGAAAATTGACGTTTTCATATAATGGAGGTTTAGTTTTTTTATGACTGTATTTGTGAATTTATATTGGAGTCTTATTATTCAACTTGGTTTAATGCTGTGCTGATTTAATTATTTCAATATTCAAAGATACGCAGAAAGCCCCACAATTTCAGATACGATTTCGTGTTTAAGGTTAAAGCATATATTATTCCAAGCTTTTTGTATTCAAATCGAAGATGTATCATTATATAATGTAACTTTGGTTTATAATATAGCATCTGCTTGATAAATATTTAATCTCTTACAATAGCAATAGAATTCAAAATGAAAAATATAGTACTTTTTTTCACCTTCTTTTTGTGTTTTCTCCTGGCCGGGAATAGCTATTCGCAAAAAAATCCCGATAAGGGGTTATCTAAAATCACGCCGGAACTTCTGACAAAATATATCGACTACCTGGCTTCCGATTCCATGAAAGGCCGCAATACGCCAAGCCCTGAGCTTAATCGTGCTGCAGAGTATATTGCTATGGAGTTTGCGTCTTTTGGAATTCAGAAGGTGAAAGGCACTTACTTTCAAAATATTCCAATGTGCAGCAGGACCCTGGATTTGGATAACTGCATCCTCAAAATCTCGCTTGGTGATAACAGTAAGGTATTTACCCTTAAAACCGAATATACCCCGTTTGAGGAAACCGCAAGTGCAGGGGTTAAGTCCGGGGTGGTTTTTGCCGGCTATGGTATCACTGCACCCGAATATAAGTACGACGACTATAAAGACCTGGATGTAAAGGGTAAAATTGTGCTTATCATGAAACATGAGCCTGGCGAAAAGGATGCAAAATCGCCATTCGATGGAGATAAGGATACAAAGTATTCGCTGATGAAAACCAAGCTTGACAATGCAAAACTGCATGGTGCAATCGGATTACTCGTGGTTACAGATCCTTTAAACCATATTATGCTTACGCCTCAGGGATATCCCTGGCCTGGTCTTTCAAAATTCCTGCCGCAGGATAATCTTCCTATAGTTCTTTGTGGGAAAGCGAACCAGATACCTTTTATCCAGGTGGGGGATGTTGTAATTAATTTTTTGTTCGGGAGTGTAGACTCTTTAAAAAATATTCAGGGAAGAATTGATGCAAAATATTCACCACTATCATTTCAGATAAGTAATTCCGTTTGTGAGCTGACCACAAAAATTAAGACACAGGATTATACCGCCCGCAATGTAGTCGGGTATATTGAGGGCAAAAACCCGGAACTTAAAAATGAGCTGGTGGTAATAGGCGGGCATTATGATCATGTTGGCTATATGAAAACCCATAAAGAGGGAGAAGATTATATCTTTAACGGCGCCGACGATAATGCCTCGGGAACGGCCGGAGTGATGGCTAATGCCAAAGCATTTGCGGCTATGAAAGAAAAGCCGGAGCGGAGTGTGCTTTTTATTTGCTTTGCTGGTGAGGAGAAAGGATTATACGGATCTGAATATTACTGCGATAATCCTCTTTTCCCGCTGAACAAAACTGTTGCCATGCTGAATCTGGATATGATTGGGCGTAATGGAAATGATTCTATAGAAATTGAAGGCGAAAAACAAAATCCTGAACTGGCACCGCTGGTTAAAAATGAGGTAAGCAAGGTTGGTTTAACTATAATTCCGCCAAAGGAAGATTTATTCGCACGCAGCGATCATTACAATTTTTACAGGAATAACATTTCAGCAATGGGTGTTACTTCCGGTTTGCATAAAGATTACCATACGGTCAGGGATAATCCTGACGCAATTAATCCTGTAAAAGCAGCACGTATTTCACAGCTCATTTTCAGGTTAGCCTGGAAAATTGCAAACGAAAAAATATATTTTAAAACGGCGGAAATTAAAAAATGAAAGTCTCCAGGGAAATCCGTTAAATAGTGATTACAGGGAATTGGATTACCAGATTAATAAATAAATGGCAAACTTAATTTTAACTTTAAAAACAATCATCATGAAAAAAAATCTATTGTTAATCGCATTAGTATTTACTGCTGCTATGGTTTATTCCCAGGAGTCAGTAATGCTGAAATATAATTTTGTGAAAGGAAAGAACTACGTTCAGAATTCCCAGGTGGCAACAAACATTACACAAACGATGGGTAGCCAGGAAATGAAAATGCAATCTGATATTACTGCAAACAATGAGTATGCTATTGAAGGCATAACAGCCGACGGAAATGCTACCACGCTGGTATCCCTGTTAAATGCTTCCATTCATACAGCAGCCATGGGGAAGGACACTACCATGAAGTTAAATGATTTGAAGTTCAAAAGCAGGATGGTTTTTTCAAAGGAAGGGAAATTGATATCATCTGTAAAAATTGACTCGACTGATGCAACAAATATGTTGGGACAGATGGATCAACTGATAAAACTTCAGCGTTTGCCAGGCAGGGCAATTAAAATAGGTGAGAAATGGCTGGATACAATTGTTGACCATAAAAAGCCATCGGGAGGAAACCCTTTCGCTATCGATATCACCAGTATTATGGAATATACTTTAACCGGGAAAGAAGCAAAAGATGGAAAGGAATACTTTAAGATTTCCTATACTGGTAAGTTAGCTATCAATGGTAAGGGAAATCAGATGGGTATGGATATGTTTATGGAAGGTACCGGCCAGATGACGGGATTCAATTATTTCGATCCCAAAATATCAATGATTGCTTATTCTGAGGGAAATACCGAAATGGACATGTCCATAGCCGTATCCGGACAACAAAATATGACCATTCCGATGACCCAAAGTATGAAAACCCTAATAACAATAGAGGAAAAGAAGTAGTTATTTTCTATCCAATTGCTGGTTGCCGGGTTTCAAACGCTGGCAACCATTTTTTATGACTTAATGGTCAAAGCCTCACAAATTCTGACAATAGCGCAAAACCACAAAAGTGCAGAAGTCAGGAGGGAAGCGAAAGAGGCCATTCCTTGAAAGCAAGCCTGGTATGAAGTAGTCCTGGAACTTGTACCCTGATAAATCCAGTGGAATTTTCAATATGGAATTTTAAACCCGAACGAAAAGTAGAAATTCCAGCCATGAGTATAGGTATTTGAATGAACCAGGAAATTTACCGGGCCGACTTTCGAAAGATAACCGATTTTTAATCCATAGCCCAGTATCTGGGTCGGTTCTGTTTCACCCATTGAGACCGGGTCATTGATATCCTTGTCAAAGTCCCACTGGAAAAGATTATTTAATAAAGCATGGTAATTGTCAGTAAACCGTCCGGCATTCGCTGAGGGAGTTAAAAAAAAATGGTTCCCGATGCGGTATTGTGCCGATATGCCTGCCTGCAAAAACTGGCTATACGCCAACTCCGCCTTGCGCAATCCGGTAAAAGGAATTTCGTTGGTGCGTGCCGAAACATCGCTGCCACCGAAATAAAAGGTTTCGGGATTATTAGCCTTTATGGTATCCGATTTGTTTGTAAATGCGGAGTTATTCAACGAAAATCCGGCGCCCATGGAGGTAAAAAAACCTATTGAAAACCTTGGGTTCAAAGGCTGCCAGTGTTGTTCATCCACCCGGTAACGGATATAAAACTGATGATGTGAAGTTATAACGTCTTTTTCACTTCCTGAATTTTTGGCCTCATTATATTCATAAATTACATATTCGGAATTATGACCGAAACCGGTCTTTACCTCAAGATGCATTTTATTGCCATGCTCAGTAAAAAATACGGCATTCAAAGAGTTTTGTTGAATTCCAACCTTAAACCCATTACCACTGCTTTCCTCTTTTAAAAAACTTGACGGATCCGGTGTGGATGCATTTCGCGGATCACGCTGTGGCTTGATTAAATCATTAAAGTGATTGAATTCGGCAAACAGAAGCATACTTTTGTCAATAATGAAATTTGCGCCTAGAGCCAGGTCGAAATAATCCCTCAGGTATTTGTCCCCGGTTTTTATTTCTCCTGACGAAGATTTTGTAAAAATAAAGTCATTGAGCAAGGTATTTGCAGCTAAAAAGTCAACGGTCCAGCGAAAGCGTGCTTTGGGGCCGATAAACTGGTAATAATTCAGATGTGCTTTTGGATGTTCGGCAACGTCGAGGCTGAGCAACGCCCGTGAATTGGCAAACAAAATATTTCGGAAGGTTCCGTTCAGCAAAATACCTGCAGCATCGTCGGTATCATAATGCAATCCCACTTTTAAAAATATGTGTTCGGATTCATACGCGCGGATACTGATCCTCGATGCAGTGCTATCCGGTGATAATGAAAAATCGAGACCAACCTTATTGATAAATCGCGAGCCATAAATCTGTTTCAGTCCGTTGGCAATATCATTTGCAGTATATAGCTGTCCTTTTTCAATATTGAATTCCCTTTTAAGCAAAACTGCAATATTCCTATTTTTAGGATCAACTGATAAAGATTCCAGCGGCAGCAAACTTGATGAATCGGAAATGCGTTTGCTAGCAATACTAACAGTACCCTGGCTGTGCTGCCAAGCGGCTATTTTCAATAATTCAGGAAGTAATGCCCTTGCATTTTTTTCTCCCTCTTCGATGATAATCCGGGAATTTTCGAAACCTGATGCTTTTATACCAGGCAATTCATTGTAAACCAACACATCGCACAATGCCTTATCTGCGTCGCATTGTCGCGACATGGCAAGACTTATACTTTGTAAACCCATTTTAAAGCCATCACTAAGTTCTTCGGGGTGCAAAACCCGGAAACCCGTGTAGCTGCCAAGCACAACAGTTGCGCCCATATCGCGGACTTCCTTTACCGGAAAATTACGCACCAGTCCACCGTCAACAAGGATATATTCATCTTTTTCGACCGGCGAAAATACCATAGGAATTGCCATACTCGACCGCAACGCCTCGGGTAGTGAACCTTTGGTAAGCAGAATAGCTTTACCTGTCTTTATATCCGTAGCAACGCACCGGAAGGGGATAGGCAGGCTGTCGAAATTCCGGATATGCCTGACGACAAATGTTAAACGGGTTAAATATTCGTGCAATGCATGCCCTTCTAATACGCCTTTGGGCAAGGAAAGCTTGTTGTTCACTAACGGGATTTCGAGCAGGTAACGCCCATATTCGTCTTTTTCTTCAATATCGATATCTGCCAGGGAAACTTTATCGCTGAAAAGCGCTTTCCAGTTGGTTGTCAGTGCTAAGGTTTTTAAGTCATCACCTCTGTAACCAATCGAATACAATACACCTAAAACGGCACCCATGCTTGTTCCGGTAATATAATCAGGGCGGATGTCAAGCGAATCCATCATGCGAAGCAGCCCTATATGTGCCATACCTTTCGCTCCCCCGCCGCTGAGGCATAAACCTATTTTTGGAGGATTGTATGTCTCCGTTTGCTGAGCGCCGGCATTCAGTGAAGCCACCAATAGAAAGATAAAAAGATTGAAGGCAAAGGAGTTAAGTTTCATTCAATGAATTTGTAATTGGTAAAGGCTTACTGCATGGTGTGCGTAATGAAATCTAACCCTTCAAGGGTTTAAACGGTTAAGGTTTAAACAGTTTCCACGTTACCGGTCCTTTTTAAAATGCCCCAGGCTGCCAGTTCTCCTTTTATGGCTCGTAGGTAGCCTTTCACCAGCACATACCATAGAAGCTGCCGGTAAAGAATCCGTTGCAGGAACAGGTTCCAGCAATTCCGCAATGTAAACTTTTCGCCATCGAAACGGAATGCAATTGCTGAAATGATAAGGTCCAGAATGAAGTAGCCGAAATAAAGTGCCACTATCACACCTCCTTTTGGCATAAACAGCGAAAATAGCAAAGTTATATCGACCAGGGGCGATAATATTGGTAGGATAAGCTGAAAAAGCAGCATATTGGGTAGTACAATCCAACTCATGTTTGCATTCCGGCGCACGAACATCTGGTCGTGATGTTTCCAGAAGACCTGCATAATGCCAAATGTCCAGCGGAAACGTTGTTTCATAAGCATATGAATCGTTTCCGGTACTTCGGTAAACGCCAGGGCCTCGTTACAAGTACGGATTTTATACCCGCAGCGAAGCAAACGTAAAGTAAGATCGCAATCTTCGGCGAGGGTATCGGTTGTAAACATTCCGGCTTTCATCACGGCATCTCGCCTGAAGGCGCCAATAGCTCCCGGTACTACCATAATTGCATTCAGAGTGTCGAAAGCGCGGCGGTCGAAATTCTGGCTGGTAATGTATTCTATGGATTGCCAGCGTGTAAGCAGGTTATTGCGGTTGCCGACTTTAACATTTCCGGCAACGGCCGCCACCAGAGGATCGCTGAAATATTGAAGTAATTTTGAAACTGCATCGGGGTTCAGCACGGTGTCGGCATCGATACAAACAAGGATATCGCCTGAAGCAAATCCAATTCCGTAATTTAAAGCGGAAGCTTTGCCACCATTGGGTTTGGTGAGCACCTTTACTTTCGGATGGCCGCCATACAAGGTTTCAATATTCTTAAAAGTATTATCTTTTGAACCATCATCCACAAAAACAATTTCAAAATCAGGATAATCGCTGCGCAATAAATTATCAATTGTTTTGGGCGCGGTGATTTCTTCGTTATAGCCCGGAACGATTATACTAACCTTGTATCCGGTCAAAGGGAGAGGCTCATGTACCTTCTTCTTTGAAATTTTCCTCTGCCTGATAGCAAGTATTGCTATGCTTATTATTTTAAATAATGAAAGTATCATTGCCAGGAAGAAAATGGCAGAGATCACCCGGTTGAAAACATAACCTATCCTGAAAACCGTGGCATCGGCCGATTCGAGGTATTTGTTGAATGAACCTGTGGATTTAGGCATGAGATCGTCGCGTTTTTTGTCCATAAGCGAAGCCAGGCTTACAAAACGGTAGCCATGTGCTTTGTACCAGGCAATGATTCGCGGGAGCGCTTTAACAGTTTCCTCGCGGTAACCTCCGGCATCATGCATCAGGATAATATTTCCAAGACCTTGCTGTGCTTCCGCCCTGGCAACAATAGTATCTTCACTTACGCCTTCTTCCCAGTCACGCGGATCGATGGATGAACCAATGGTGAGATATCCTTCTTTTTTTGCTCCGTAAATAGGTCTAATCTGGGCAGGGTTGGTAGGTTCAGCATCGGTGTTGTAAGGTGGCCTGAACAATATGGTGTTGTGTCCTGTAATGCTTTCAATGATATAGCCGGTTGACCGCAACTCGAGTTTCAGCCTGTCGTCAGATGTAATTTCCAGGTTGGGATGAAGGAAAGTGTGGTTCCCGATTTCGTGCCCTTCTTTGTACACCCTTTCAACCAGGGGTAGATTCTCTTCTGCATTTACCCCGGTCATGAAAAACACTGCCGGAACCTTATATTTGCTAAGAATATCCAGTATTCGCGGGGTATACCTCTCGTCCGGGCCATCGTCAAAAGTCATCACAATTTCTTTTGGTTTTTCACCGGTCTTATTGATTTCATAACCGGTTGGCAGGGTGATGTATTTTTCTTCTGAAATCAGGTTTTCCTTTTTATCATATTCAAGATTAAATTTGCCGGGAGAAGGCTCCGAGATGATATTAAGAATTTCACCTGCACCATTATAATCTACATTTGTCGAAGAGGGTGTAACTTCAATGGTATTGCTGTTAAAAGGTCTGGTGGCTAGTGAAGCAGTTGAAAGGTCACGGTTATAAAACTGCCAGATACGTTCATCTTCTGAGCCCAGGTACCAGATTGAAACCCCCGATGTTTCGAAATCGGCTGCCGTTCGCATGGCATTGAAAGCAGTAGCGGCATCAGCGAAGTATACATTGTGTATTTTATTGTTGTCGTCGTAATAAGTGTAGTCGAGATTATAGGTATTGTTATCGAAATTGACTTTTCCTTCACTTTCAAGCGCTGTCGTAACAGCTTCCTGGTAGGTAACGTCCTGTCCCTGGTATTTAGCTTGCCAATCATATCCAAAAGCGGCAATACAAAGCACTACTTTGTCGGAGGGCACTTTTTTACAAAGGTCACCCAGGGCAGCTTCCACCCAATATTGCGGAGCCAGGGGTCCGGGTAAGGAAGTTGCATTATGCAGATCATAACCCATCAGGAAAAGAAAGTCATTATATTTTGCCAGTTCGGCAACATTATAATCTTCGTTAAATGGGGCGATATCCTGGGTAACATAATAGCCTTTGCTGTGAAGTGCTTTGTACAACTCCTTCTGAAAGGCAATCATGTACTCATCGGTGGTTTCTTTCAAGTCCTCGAAATCGATATTTACACCACTAAACTTATAGGTTTCAAGAATTTTTAAAATACTGCCAATCAGCCTGGAACGTCTTTCGGGCGAACTGATTATCCGGTGAACATTAGCCCCGTTCCATTTATTGTTGAAAAAGTTCGAGATCATGGGAACAATTGCCAGATGGTTGCGGCGCATGACTTCAAGAGCTTCCATATCAATATCTGTTGTCACTAAATCGGAGGTATCCTGTATAAAAATCCATTCAGGAAGGATCACATTCATTTTTGACGCATTACGCTTCAGCGAATATTTCGATTGTATATCCCAGTTCACGTAGAATGCCGCCCTCACGGGTATAATGTTTTTTACAAAACCAGGAATCACTTTATTTTTTTTATAGAAATTACGTCCCTCATGTTTCCTGGCTTCATTCGCCAGCTTTATGAAATGTTTTGTTTCAGCTCCTCCAACATCATCATTCCTGATTTTTTTAAGGTCATCCTGCGAAAGCAGCAAATGCTCATGCAGGGTAGGCAGTTTAAATACCTGCTTATGGAATAATGAAACCATGATTGCCGCCAGGCCAATTACAACAATAACAGTCAAAATTTTAACAGCCCACAGAAAGCGGGTCCACCTTGTGGAAGCAGTGGTATAGAAAACGGGTTTTGGTGATGGTTCCATTATTTACCGAAAATTCAAATAGGTTATTGGTATTATTTTAAAAATTATTTAACTCATACATCGGGCCACTTTTGCGGGTAAATGGTTAAAATTTCTAAATATAAGATGTATTTTACCCGCAAAATCTCCATTGTAAATTTTACTTCCTTAATAGTTGCCGGGAATTCCTGGTATGAAATCATCCGCACAAGAGTCATTTACTAAATTTTTTCGTAGCATCGGTATAAATTGCATCAGCGGCAGCGGCCGGATTATCATTGTAATGGTGATTGCCGGGAATAGTAATAATTTTAGCTCCGGCTTCGCCGAATCGCGACCGTGTATCAGCATTTTCTTTGATTCCGAATATGCATACCGGATGAAACCGGATTATTTTCCTGATTTCGCCTGTGACCTTGTAATTGTGGTCAGAAGTTCCTATCTCCAGCATATCGCTTATATGTATCTCGAAATCGGCAGTTTCGTCGGGCGACAGGCTGTAAACACCGGTCATAGCCATTTTAATAGATTCCGGCAGTCGGTCTGCAATAAACGGAACTACACTGGCGCCAAATGAATATCCGGCAAGTATAAATTTCTTCTTATTCCATTGCTGCATAAAATGCATGATGGCTTTAGCTACTGCCGCGGCAGTTTCCTCGGGCGTTTTAGCGTTCCAGAAATATTTCTGAGCGTCGAGCCCGGCTACCGGCATTCCTTTTGCCGCAAGCGATTCAGCCAGTGAGTTATCGAAGCTGGTCCAGCCGCCATCACCCGATATCAGAAAAATCATTGGCAAAGTATCTTTGATGGCTGCAGGTATTGTTATTACAGGGAAATCTTCAGGTAATGCCACTGGTTTCTGTGATTCTGCAAAAGCATTCTGAGCCAATTTCTGCTCGGCAAAAGAAGGAGCAGCCAGGATTTTTTTGTAAGCTTCGATAAACTGTGGATACCAGGAAGCAGAAACAGTGAAATCATGTCCTACATTTGGCAATTCAACCAATTGGCCTGTGTTCACTGCTTTGATAAATTGCCTGGATTCAGCAATTGTAAAGGTTTTATCCGCGGCACCTTGAAAAATTATAAACGGTGCGGTTAGTTTATCAGATGCCTCAAAGGTAGTGGTTTTTCCTGCTTTCGCAGAATGCTGTTTCAGCCCGGATCCTTCACAAAACAGTTTGTCGCTTTTAAGCGCCGGGCTGAATGCAAGCGCCAAAGCGCCTTTAAACGTATTTGCAGGAGCCTGGGCCAGGGCGCAATATGCCAGGGTCGCGCCTACGGAATATCCTATAAGAATAGGTTTGTAATACTGGTTCAGCTTGAATTTTTTCTGCAGAAACATACTCAATTCTTCGAGGTCTCCAGCCGGGTAATAGCATTTTGAAGATTGAATTTTAAGCCTTTTCAAATAATACCTGCTGTCAATCCCGATAACCATGGCTCCCTGTGAAACTATATTTTTTGCCATATCCGATGTCCCCTTATTCCATCCGTTTTCGCCGGACAAAAAAAGCACAACCGCACTTGTGGCCATAGCCGGTTTGTAAATAATAACTTTGCCAAAAACCGTATAGTTGAGAGTATCTGTTGAGACCGCAAGGGCATGTCCGGCCATTGCATTGAGAATTAACAGCACAATAACATATTTTGTGAATGAAATTGTCCTATTCATCGGCAAGGTTTTTTTGCAGACATAACCGCTCTTTGATAATAATATAAACGATAAACAGCAGATAGATGTATAAATCGAGTGCAAACAGCCTCTGCCAGAGTCCTTCCAGCTTATTGAGTATGTTATCTTCAGGATGAAAAAACCGGAAATTGAACAAGATCAGAAGAACGATTCCTGCAACCAGTATTATCCAGGAAAACCTGTTAAAGTCCGGATAGGAAGATCGGGAAATTATTTTTTGCATTACCAATGGTAACAACATCAATGCGGTAATTCCGATGGTTCCAAGTATTCCATGAACAACAGCTGATTTGGTAACTGTATTTCCAATATGGTCAGCCTTGAATAATCCGGAACCCACAAACTCACCCAGGCCATAAATAATTACCAGCCAGGAAGCGATTCTGAGATAATTTGTTAACGGGGAAAAAGCCTTCCTCAAAGTGTAACCGAAAAAAATAAATATTAGCCCTAACAATATCCACAATGACGACACAATGCTGGAAACAGGGCTGATAGTAGCTCCAAGCGAACTCATAGTATTGAATTGCTGATGGTAGCCAGGGAAATAATTGCCAAATACAAATAATACCAGGAAATCGCCCGCGCAACCGGCAATACCTGCAATTGCTCCTGCAAGAACTATATTTTTATACTTGTCAGTCATGGTCGGGTTTTATAACTTTTGTAAGTACTGCCGGTACCTGGAGAAGGTCGTAATCATCCGGATAGATCAGGTATTTGTTATACCAGGTCGGGTTAAATTTCTCCTTAAAATACCTCAAACCTTTATAATGCGAAAACGACCTGATCTTCTCGTAGGCAAACTTCATTGACTTTTCAGTGAATGTATGCGGATCGTCCATGCCGCTCATGGGTGCAAACCCCAGGTTTACGGTTGAATAGTTTTGCGATTTCATGTATTTGAAAAATTCGATCAGCAGGAAATCAAGTACGCCATGAGGCGAATCATTCGTGTTTCGAATCAAGTCGTAAGTACCTTCGCCCTGAGCATGATCAGGAATTATATTTAGAAACGCAATCACCATTTCTTCGCCATTCTCAACGGTGATAATGGTTTGCTGTTTTAGTTCATCCCATACAAACATGCCCTGTGAGAAAATAATTTCGCTACGTTCGTTTGTAGCTAGCCATTCGTCTGAAACGGCTTTCAGTTTCTGTATCAATCCATCTTTTACGGGTGGAGTGTGAATGGTTGCCTTATAACCACGGTCGGCTAATTTATTGAGAGCATTGCGGAGCGCTTTGTTTTTGCCTCCTTCCAGCGTAAATTTATTCAAATCGACTATACCTTCCTGCCCCAGGAACAGGCTTTTTTTGCTTAGGGATTTGTAAATCGGCAGACTTTCCTCGGGAACCCGGTAAAAAAGGCTTTTTAAACCATGTTCGTAACAATACTCGTCAAAAAGGATAATACAATGCTTCATATTTTCCTGGTTTTCGGCTACAGGGTTTTCAAGCACTACCGCATAATTACCTGCCACCCGGTAGGCAATAAAAGCGCCCATATTTTCAGGAATAAATATCAGTTTATCACTGTAGGTTTTAAAATAATCTATCCCTGAACGGCCATATCTTGCAACAAGATCTTGAGCCTTAGCAAATCCTTCGGGATCAGTATACTCCTTGTAAATATAGGGCAGTATTATGGTATAAAACAAAAACGACATGGATAAGAACCCGCTAATATTGATCGAAATCAGGAATCCTCTGGCGAACCGGCTATGTGGAATTAAGTCAGCACTGCCTACCAGGAAGAAATTCTGAAACGTGTATCGTATGCTCTGAAACGTGCTGAAATCGATGTTAAAATGCTTTTTATCCAGGAAGTAAAATCCAATAGTTCCGTAAACCATTACCGCGGCTGCACTTAGTAAAGCGGTCCAGATTCCGATGGTATGCATTCTGGGATTGCCCTTTATATGGTATTCTTTTCTCGAAAACAGCAACATGACAATTACCAGCGTTGCACCCATTGCTTCTTCATAATCAATGGCTTTGGTTAAATGACCGATACAGGAAATTGCGCTGAGGATCAATGCAATCCACCAGGCGCTTCGCAATCCTTTCAGCATAAATACGGCAGTAAGCAGCATAAAGGCTCCTGCGACCAGAACCAGGTAATTGGAAGCAGCAATCACATCGAGTGGGATAAACTCGCTGAGCCGGTGAACCCTTTCGTGAATTGCCGGTGTAATTACCGAGATGATGTTTATAATTCCCAATGCGAATATTAAGAAAGAAGGAATTATTCTCAATAACAGTTTATTGATTTTCAGTAGAAAGCTCAAAGCGCCCACTAACAAGGGTAGCCAGAATTCGAAAAACCGGTAAAGAAATGTTATGGCAACGGCTTCAACATTTGTGTATCCGAAGCGGGTTAATACAAACGATAACGAAACTTCAACGGCGCCCAGACCCCGCATAAATGGCGAAACAAATAGCAATATAACGGTAGTAACATAGCCCATCATGGCATAAAAGATATCAGGATGGATATTTAATGCCAGCATACCGATAAACAGAATAACAATGCATGAAATGTCGATAATAAATGAGTTGATGATAGTGAAAATAAGAAACCTGGTATCAACAGTGTGGCTTTGAAGATCTTCAAGGAATACCTCTGATGAAGGAAAAAACCTGGTGATGAGTTTATATAACCAGCCTTTTCGCATTATCGATTTAAATGACAAGAATAGACTGAAAACAAACAATACCATTGCAGCCAGAGCAATCCATTCCCCTGCGCCGGTTTGTCCCTCGAATAAGGCATAAATAAATATAGGAATCGAAACTACAACCACAGTGGCAATCCCTACAAATGCATAAATGGAAGATGCGAAATGAATCTTTGTTTTAGAAATGCCTTGCTTTTCAACTTCTCCCGTAAAAAAGGCAAGAGAGGTAACACCGCCAGCTGGAATAAAAATGCTTATAAAATTTCGTTTCAGAAAGAGGAGAATTGCTGAGCCAAAGGGCAAGTTGCTGCCGACAACCTTAAAAGCGAACCTGTACATGGTTCCTTGTGCAATGAGGTAAAATATGGTCAGTCCCAGACCCGCTGTTATATATTGCCACTGCGAATCGAATAATACAAGCTTAACTTCGCGAAGTTCCGATCGCTCATGCTTTATAAACCAGATACCAATTGCGATAAATAAAAATGTAAGGATAAACTGGGCTATAAGTTTGCGGTTTTCCAGAACCTGGGAAAACTTGCCTTTTAAATACGGTATAAATAGCCCCAATCGTGAAATGCCTGTTTCCATAAAACCGGTTTGTACAAAATTAAGAAAATTAGCGCTGTGAAGGTTAGAACAGACAAATGTATTTCAATGCAAACAGGTTATCAAAGTATTTTGTTAAAAAAATAAAAATAGTGTTTTTAATCAAGTTAAGAAGTACTTTTGCATTCAAATTCTAAAAGTAGTCATCATCAAATGGACGAAGGCCCTGATTTGTACCGTATATTAACCTGATCCGGGAGGCTTTTGGCTGAATTACAGCGTCCTCCAGAATCAAAATAAGGAGGATGCTACCATGACAGCATTAACAACATTTTATTTAAGTCAGATACTGGGAATGAAAATCTTTTCCCGGGACAACGAAGTTATTGGCAAAGTTCTCGATTTGCTGGTTTTTTCTGATCCGTCGTTATCCGATGAGCCTTCGCGGCCAAATGTGGTTGCCGTTAAAACCGGGAGCAAAGCACATCCGGTTTATTATAGTTTCAGTAATTTCGAAATAGGTCGGAATAAAGATACCATTGTCATCTATTGTTCTAAAAAACAGTATGTTGAGGATGAGGATATAGCAAAGTATCTTCCGCTTAAAGAAAATATTCTCGATCAGCAAATTGTTGACATTAACGGGCGTAAACTTGTTCGTGTAAATGATGTCCGGCTGGCGTCAATCACAAGTGGAACCTATGTGGTAGCTGTAGATGTCGGGGCCGAAGGGCTTCTGCGCAGGCTGGGCGTAGCTGAGTCGGTTAAGTCAATTGCGTCGCTGGTACGTTTACCGGTGCCTTCTAAATTTATTCTTTGGGACGATGTCGATACCCTGGATTCAGCTAACCTGAATATTAAGCTGGGAAAACCGCTCACAAAACTTCAGATGCTTCACCCTTCCGATCTTGCCGACATTATCGAGGAAATGGGACGGAACAGCCGTACAACAGTTTTCAACAGCATGGATGAGGAACAGGCTGCTGATGTACTTGAGGAAATGGATCCTAAACTCCAGGTCGATGTTATTGAAAGTCTTTCGTTAGCCAAAGCAGCGGATTTGCTCGAAAAAATGCCTGCCGACGAAGCCGCTGACATCCTGAACCTGCTCGAAAGTGATAAAGCCGAATCCCTGCTCAACGAAATGGACAAGGAAACATCGACCGAAGTCCGCGAACTGCTTGAATACTCCAGCCGTCTTGTCGGAAGCATCATGAACACCGATTTTATGTCATTTCACGAAAACGAAACTGTCGAACAGGCGCTGGCAACCATTCGCGAAACCAAGCCTGAGGAGCCAATGCTGTACAATCTTTTTGTGGTGACTCACAACGGTAAGCTTTTAGCCACAGTTTCACTGCGTAACCTGGTGGTTTCGGAACCATCGGTTATTCTCAGGGATATTATGCGAAAAAACCCGGTTTCAGTCGAAGACAATGATAAGCTTGATTCGCTTGCCGAAATTGTTTCGAAATATAACCTTTTGGCAGTGCCTGTTGTAAACCAGTACCAGGTACTCGAAGGAATGGT
>Ga0209123_1002057_pt1 | contig 18016 bp, 13 predicted proteins | sample BarGraIncu00431A_FD_184500 | JGI IMG/M metagenome (GOLD analysis project Ga0209123, IMG submission 184500) | Arctic peat soil microbial communities from Barrow, Alaska, USA - Barrow Graham LP Incubations 004-31A (SPAdes) (version 2) | ecosystem: Environmental > Terrestrial > Soil > Wetlands >... | reverse complement strand
CATGTTATCTTCTGATACCTTTCTGATACCTTTCTGATACCTTTCTGTAACCTAGGGTTACAGAAAGGTATCAGAAAGGTATCAGAAAGGTATCAGAAGATAGCACTAAAACACCTACCCATTCCATAGGAACAGAGGGAGAAATCCTGGATCGATTGCTTATTTTGAAAAGTAAATAGGTAGGTGCAAAAATATACTCCTTAAGATCGTCCCCGATCCCGAGTATTCGGGATGCCCTAGGTCAAATTGATCCCGAGTGCTCGGGATGAGTTTTTCAGCAGATCCTAATTACCAGAAAGTATTGAGGGAGATGGTTTTTAGCGCTGCCAAATAATTTGGGGTATTGGACGATATATTACGTAAGGAGATTTCAGGGGTGGGATGATCCTGAGGGGTCATGGTTTTCAGGTACTTAATAAAGATATTTTAATTTTGTTAAAGTACGTGAAATAGAAGAAGCCGTTTCAGAATTAATATGAAACGGCTCTTCTACTTCACACAATCCATCCACCCTAAAAATCCAATCACTACAATATTTTCTATATTGATGAACTTATTCATTCAATCTAACAATCAATCAGATACATAATCCATTAACTATAATAAACGAAACAAATACATTTACAGAAATACGATTTGTTTACACATTTACAATTTATTACTTAAACGAAAAATGAAGAAACAAGTTATTGATTTTAACACTTTTATTTACTTATTTCCTAATCTTCTTTCAGACTTAAGCGGGTGCCCCTTGCCATAGAAATAAGGAAAGGATTGGTGATTAAAACCTGACTGACTCCGTTTTTCATGGCATTGAAACCATTGATTAGTTTGGGAATCATTCCATCCTTAATGACACCATCGAGTTGAAGTTCCTTGAAACGATTGTAGCTTAATTCAGAGATAACAGAATTTTCGTCTTCCGGATTCAGCAATACCCCTTTCTTTTCAAAGCAATAAAACAGATTGACAGTATAATAGTTTGATAATTCGATGGCCAGATCAGCTGCAATGGTATCGGCATTGGTATTGAGCAATTGCCCCTTGCCATCATGGGTAATCGGGGCCATCACAGGAACCACTTCTTCATTGAGCAATATTCGCAATTCTGAAGTATTTACACCCATTATATCACCTACAAATCCATAATCAATGTCCTTTACAGGTCGCTTTACAGCAATAATTACATTTAAGTCCGCACCGGTCAATCCAATAGCATTACAGCCTTTGGCCTGCAAGCCTGCTACAATACTTTTGTTTACCAATCCGGCATAAACCATCGTAACGACCTCCAGTGTAGCGGCATCAGTTATACGACGGCCTTCAACTATTTGAGTATCGATACCAAGCTTTTCAGCCAGAGATGTTGCCAATAGGCCCCCTCCATGAACCAGAATTCGTTTACCACGAATCTGGGAGAACTGTGCAAGCAATTGTTCAAGCGAATCCTTGTCTTCAACAACCTTACCGCCAACTTTTATAATGGTTAATCTTTCCATGAAATAAGTGCCTAAATTTAAGATATTTACAATTTTACAATTTACAATTTACAATTTTCTGTGTACGTCCTCTGTAAATGGTAAATAGTAAATTGTCAATCTGAATTATTTAATTCATCTAATATCAACTTTAATACCGCCTGAGCGGAATACAAACGGTTTTCAGCTTCCTGAATGACGATTGAATTGGGGCCGTCGATCACTTCATCCGTTACAATCATATTGCGGCGAACAGGCAGACAGTGCATGAATTTTGCATTATTGGTAACAGCCATTTGACGGTCTGAAACGGTCCATGTGCGGTCCTTTGACAGGATTTTACCATAATCGGTATAGGAGGCCCAGTTCTTGGCATAAATGAAATCAGCGCCTTCAAAAGCTTTCATCTGGTCGTATTCAGGTTTCAGATCACCCATAAATTCGGGCGCCAGTTCGTAACCTTCCGGATGGGTAACTACCAGATCATAATCAGTTTGGCGCATCCATTCAACAAAAGAATTGGGGACGGCCTGAGGCAATGCACGAGGGTGCGGCGCCCAGCTTAATACAACCTTGGGACGTTCACGTGTTTTGAATTCTTCAATGGTTAAATGATCGGCAAAAGATTGAAGCGGATGACGTGTTGCAGCTTCCATACTGACAACCGGGACGCCTGAATAATCAACAAATTGCTGTATAATCTTCTCTTCGTAATCGTCAGACTTGTTCTCAAATTTGGCAAATGAACGAACCCCTATAATGTCGCAATATTTGCCAATAACAGGAACTGCTTCGCGAATGTGCTCAGGTTTGTCACCATCCATGATCACTCCCAACTCTGTTTCCAGATTCCAACCACCTTGATTGATATCAAATACTATGACATTCATTCCCAGGTTTAATCCTGCTTTTTGAGTACTTAAACGGGTACGGAGACTCGAATTGAAAAATACCAGCAAAAGTGTTTTGTTTTTGCCGAGATCCTGATATTTATAGGGGGATTTCTTGAGTTCAAGTGCAAGTTTTAATGCGTCGTTTAGATTTTCAAGGTCATGAACCGAGGTGAAATGTCTCATTCTATTTTATTTATATGATGAGGTGACTGTTTATCAGTTTGTTGTTTGAATGTGTTTTACTGTATAAAGATAGTGTAATTTTTGTTTCAGAACATGACTTTTTATAATTTGTCTTATTTTACTTTGCCCTTATTTGACCGTCTCCTTCAATAATCCATTTGTAGCTGGTCAGTTCCTGAAGAGCCATTGGACCTCGGGCATGTAATTTCTGGGTTGAAATACCAATTTCAGCTCCCAGACCAAACTGTGCACCATCGGTAAAGGCGGTTGACGCATTGCAATAAACGGCTGCTGCATCCACTGATTTTTGAAATATTTCAAGTGCCTCCTTGTTTTCAGAAACTATGGCCTCGGAATGTTTGGAACTGTATTGGGCAATATGATCGAGCGCCTCATCCAAATTAGCGACCGTTTTTATAGACATCTTGTAGGATAAAAATTCAGTGCCAAAAGATTCTTCATTGGCCGGTTCTAAAAGTGAAGCCGGATATTTTCCATCAAGTGCCCGGTATGCTTTTTCATCGGCATAAATTACTACCTGACTTTGTAGAAGCAGTTCTGTTAAAGAAGGCAAATCGTTGAGCCTGCTTTGGTGTATTATCAAACAGTCTAGTGCGTTGCATACACTTGGACGACGGGTCTTTGCATTGTTGACGATTGCCTGTCCTTTGGCAGTGTCACCCGATTCATCAAAATAAGTATGGCAAATTCCTGCTCCTGTTTCTATCACAGGGATGGATGAATTCTCACGCACAAAATTAATGAGGCTTTGCGAGCCACGCGGAATAATCAGATCGACCAATCCATGGGCGTGAAGTAATTCTGTAGTTGCTTCCCGACCCAATGGGAGCAATGAAAGTATATTTTTATCCAAATCATGTTTAATAAGTATATCTTGAATGACTTTCACAATGGCCACATTCGAATTGTTCGCATCGCTGCCTCCCTTTAATACACAGGCATTTCCTGATTTCAGACACAATGAGAACACATCAAATGTTACATTGGGTCGCGCTTCATAAATGATGCCAATGACTCCAAAAGGGACAGTTATTTTTTTGATATGTAGATCATTTGGTCGAATGGTTTCACTCAATATACGGCCAAGAGGAGAGGGGAGTGAGGCCACATTTCGAATGTCGGTTGCAATTGCTTTGATCCGATCGGCAGTCAGCATCAAACGGTCATATTTTGGATCGGTTGGATCCATGCGACTCAGATCTATTTCATTTTCATGAATAATAAATGTCGAATTGTCGATTGCAGCCGATGCCACATCTTCCAAAACCTGATTGATTTCAGCTTCCGAAACCAGATTCAGCTTTCTGCTGGCTTTAAGTACCAGTCCAAGTTGTTCTTTAATATTCATAACTTCAAATAAAATTTGCCATATAAAGGGTTCAAAGTTAAATGTTTAAAGTTTAAAGTTGCGTGCCGATCTGGGTGCAACTTTCCATGATCGGCATGCAACTTTAAACTTTAAACTTTGAACTTTAAATTTTAAACTCTTCACATTATTCCATCAAATATAAATAATCGTAATGAACAATTGCTTTTTTGCTTTTGTTTCCTTTGTATTTATCAGCTTTTTCAGCATTGTATTCTGACTTGCCAATTCCAATCAGCCGGCCACTTTCATCTTTTATTTTTACCAGGTCACCCTTTTCAAAAGTACCTCTTACAAATACTACACCAATGGTTAAAAGGCTGGATGCCTGACTGGATAGAAGTGCATTACGGGCACCTTCGTTCACCACCAGTTCACCTTTGGCAAAGCTTTCGGAGTAGGATATCCATTTTTTTACATTGGACGATTTCTTTTTGTCAGATAGAAAAGTGGTATGAACGATTTCTTCCTCTGTATTCATAATACGGAGAAGTGTATTTTCATTCATTCCATTGGCAATGTGAACATTGATCCCCACTTTGGCTACTTTTTTGGCTATGTGATATTTAGTTAACATTCCACCACGACCAAAGTTCGATTTGGAAGTAGAAATAGCTGTATTTAAAGGTTTACTTTTGGAAGTAATTTCGCGGATCACTTTTGATTCCGGTAATTCGGGTGAGCCATCATATATTCCGTCTATGTTGCTCAGTATAATCAGTGCCTCAGAGTTCTCCATCGAAGCAATCAACCCTGAAAGTTCATCATTGTCGGTAAACATCAACTCGGTCACTGAAATGGTATCATTCTCATTTACAATGGGTACTACCTTGTTTTCGATCAGCGTCGTAATGCAGTTTTTCATATTCAGATAATGCATACGGTCGCTGAAATTTTCTTTGGTCGTAAGTACCTGTGCACACGACATTCCGTATTTTTTGAATGCTTCAGCATACTTGTTGATGAGTATAACCTGACCGACCGCAGACCACAATTGCCTTGCTGAAACGGTGTCAAGCTTTTTACCATTCCCGATCTCACCTCTTCCAGCTGCCACTGCACCCGAGGAGACCAGTACTATTTCTATTCCATATTTGTGTAGAATGGCAATTTGATCCACCAAATGCGAAATGCTGGCATCATTCAAGGTGCCGTCTTCCTTGGTCAGAACATTGCTGCCAACTTTAACAGTTATCTTTTTATATCGTAAATGTGTTTTCAAAATAGTTGGGTTATCCTTTCTCAATTTTATTGAAAGAGGCAATTAATCCCTGAATCAATGAGGAACTGAATCCTTTATGCTCCATTTCATTCAATCCGGTGATGGTAATACCGCGGGGTGTGGTCACTTTATCAATTTCCTGCTCCGGATGTCTTCCTGTTTCGAGGATCAATCCCGTTGCGCCTTTAACCGTTTGTGCAGTAATAAATTGCGCCATTTCGGCTCCGAAACCTATTTCAATTCCCCCCTGCATCGCGGCTCTCATATAGCGCAATGCAAATGCAATTCCGCAAGATGCAAGGACTGTGGCAGCAGCCATCAATTCTTCAGCAATAATAATTGCCTGACCTAGCTGAGCGAAAATATAGAGTACCTGATTGCGTAATTCTTCTGATTTAACATTGGTCGAAATCAAGGTCATCGATTCCTGAATGGCGATAGCTGTATTTGGCATTGCCCTGAATATCTGTGCGTTTTGACCTGCAGAATCCTCCAATGTCTGAAGTCCTACTCCTGCAACCAATGAAATCAGAATTTGATTGGGTTTTAGTATAGGTTTGATTTCCTCTATGATCGCCAGAACCTGAAACGGTTTGATTGCCAAGATAATAATATCAGCATTTCGTGATGCTTCTATATTGTTATCAGTAATAGTAACACCTTGTTCCTGAAGTTTCTCCAGCAGGTTTAAACGCCGGCGGGTAACCGTAATGGACGATGGCTGTATTTGGTTTGATTTGATTAAACCGGATGCAATAGCGCTACCTAGATTTCCTCCCCCGATGATGGTAATTTTTTGCTCAATCATGTCGTTTCAGAATTAGTAAATGATTGTTAAACCAAGGATTTCAAGGCCACAATAAAAGTAGTTGCCTGTTCCTTGGTCAAAGTTAGGGGAGAAAGTAACCGAATGGTATTTGCTCCTGAAACTCCTGTAAATATATGATGTTTTTTTAACAATATATGACGAATGTCATTAATTTGTTGATCAAATTCAAGCCCAATCATCAATCCAAGTCCTCTCACTTCTTTAATGCCTGAAATTTCCTTCAATTTTCCAATGAGGTAACTGCCAACTACCGCTGCATTTTCAACCAGGCTTTCACTTTCCATGATTTCCAAAACTGCCAGACTGGCTGCACAGGCCAGGTAATTTCCTCCGAAGGTAGTCCCCAACATTCCGAACCAGGGTTTGATTTCAGGTGCTATCAACACAGCTCCCACCGGAAATCCATTGCCCATTCCTTTGGCAACCGTAATGATATCGGGCTTTACAGAAGTATATTGATGTGCGAAAAACTTGCCGCTCCGACCGTATCCTGATTGTATTTCATCCAGTATTAAAAGAGTTCCATATTTCTTACACAGTTTTTCAGCCTCTACCAAAAAACCATCAGCCGGTACATTTATACCTCCGACTCCTTGAATTCCTTCTATGATTACTGCTGCAATTTCGTTTGAGATCAGCTGATCTTCAAGCAATTTTAAATCATTAAACGGAAGAATAATTGCATTTGAAGTTTGATTAACAGGAGCGATGATTTTAGGATTGTCGGTAACTGCCACTGCCGCAGACGTACGTCCATGGAATCCTTTTTTAAAGGCGACTATCTTTTTGCGACCTGTCACGAAGGAAGCCAGTTTGAGTGCATTCTCGTTTGCTTCGGCCCCTGAATTGACCAAAAATAACTGGTAATCAGGATATCCGGAGAGCTGCCCTAATTTAAGGGCCAGCTCTTTTTGCTGCGGAATCTGAACCGAATTGGAATAGAAGCCGATCTCCTTCAACTGATCGGTTAGTCTGCTAATATAATGCGGATGTGAATGGCCCACTGAAATAACAGCATGGCCCCCATATAAATCAAGGTATTTAGTACCCTGTTCGTCCCAAATATAACAACCTTCGCCTTTCACAGGCGTAATGTCCATTAACGGATATACTTCGAATAAATTCATCTTTAAAATATTATACGGATTAATCCCGATAGCTATCGGGAGGATTACACGGATTGCTTCTACTACAATAGTGCGTAACTCAATTTCTTATTTCTTATTTCTTATTTCTTATTTTTCAATAGCTTCTATAAGCTAATGTCTTATTAACGTTCTCATGTCGTTTTAGCATAAGTCATAAAATTAGAAGCAATAGGCTTTATAGACCAATCATTCCTCAAAACGTCAAAATGTCAATATTGTCCTGTGACACCTAAAATGACGCTGCGACTTATTAATGATAACCTATTACCTCGAAGGTTTTTATAAATAATATGCACCTTCAAAAATAAAACAACTACCAACATGCCGGTTGTAGGTTGTACCCTTGTAATATATTAAGCAGCTGTCAGTTGAATCATTTTTGGGTGCAACCATATATATTTAAGGTTTTACCCCGAGTACTCGGGGTCACCTCTGCGGTTGTACCATTTTTCAATATTAAATCTTCACATTCAGCTTCTTACAGGGGTACAACCTACAACCAACATCTTTCGGTGAATTGAATTTTATTCACTTCACAACTATTATCTGTAACGCGACATCACTGTCGTATGACAGTTAAAATATGGTAATGGATTCTATTTTGGCGTATACCAGAAGTGTCACATTAGATGTTACACGACACTAATATTTGTCAATTGACATTTTAACGTTTTGATATCATCATGGTGTCCTATTTTTCAAATCCTAGTCTCAAGCTTAGTTATTATAAAGTTGATTTACATTGGCTTATTAAAATGCCACTGCTTTTAAATTCAGTCCTGCCGTTTCTTCAAGTCCGAAAATAAGGTTCATATTCTGAACAGCTTGTCCAGATGCACCTTTCAATAAATTGTCTATTACTGAAATGATCATTAGTTTGTCACTATGCTTTTCAAGGTAAACAATTGCTTTATTGGTGTTTACAACCTGTTTAAGGTCAGGATTGGTCTGGCTCACAAACACAAAGGGATGTGATTTGTAATAATCCTTATACAATTTTTGTGCCTCTTCAATTGTGCCGTCAAATTTGGTATAAACTGATGTAAATATGCCACGGGTATAATTTCCGCGAACGGGTATAAAGTTGATAACGTGGTTTAAATCAGGCTGTAACTGTTGAAGACTTTCTGCAATTTCACCCAAATGTTGATGCTCAAAGGCTTTATAAACCGATAAATTATTGTTCCTCCAGCTGAAATGTGACGTTGGACTGGGTTCCTGGCCTCCACCTGTTGAGCCGGTAATGGCATTTACATGCAGTTCGTCTTTAATTAAACCTGCTGTCGCCAGAGGCAGAATTGCCAACTGAATTCCCGTGGCAAAACAGCCTGGATTGGCTATCCTGGTTGATGTACGTATCAACTCCCTGTTCAGTTCAGGCAGGCCATAAACAAAAGTATTTCCTTCCTTTTTCAATCTGAAATCATGACTCAGGTCAATAATCTTCAAACTTTCAGGGAGCGAATGCTTGTGAAGAAATTCTTTCGATTTGCCATGCCCCATGCAGAGGAAAACTACATCAACTTTTGAAAAATCAGGCTGAAGGATAAATTGGAGGTCGGTATCTCCCAATAAATCAGTGTGCACGTCTGAAATCAGGTTCCCGGCATTGCTGCTGCTTTGTATAAAAGCGATTTCAGCCTGTGGGTGGTTCAGCAAAATGCGGATCAATTCACCGGCTGTGTAACCTGCCCCACCAATAATTCCAACTTTTATCATGATAAGCCCCCTTCCTGTTCCCCCAAGGGGGAAAGCCTCGTTATGAACAAGGCAATCTGTGTTTTATGAGTTCGTTTCAATATATTAAATTTCTATTTTTACTTTCAATACACCCTTTTAACTTGTTCTTTATCTATTCTGGAATACAACTCTTTTTTCATATTGAAATTAGGGTTATCTATTCTTATTCCATTCTTGTTAACTTCAATCAATAACAAATCAGTATTAAATAATATAGGAACGACCTTATTATAAGCTTTATACCCATTTGATTTTACACAAATAGAAGCCTCTTTTTCGCTTGGCTTAAACTTTATAATATAGTATGTTCCATAATCTAAAACACATGTTGGTCTATCATTAATTAGAAGTTCAAAATTGGCCTTGTTAAATTCCGATGCATAAATAATGATCTCACCTTCTATTTTATTTGATTCATTATTAGGGGAAAAACGTCCGGTTGATAAATCCAGATTGTATTTTACTTTCTTCGAATTTGCAATATCAATAGCGGAAAACAATATACTTCCTACTGCACCAAATGCCATAGAAACGTCAAGAGGAACAGACCCCATATCTTGAGGATTGCTGTAAAAACAAAATTTCTTATCAAGCACTGAAATAGGATAGAATTTTGTACCAAACCTTACAAAATTCTCTTTACCATCAGAAAACCCCCATATAGATTTCAATTGATTCTTATCCATCGTTGTTATTGTTGCAATTCTGGAATTTTTCTCTTGTTTTCCTTTATATTCAACATCAAATTTAATTATTAAATCAGGTGTAAAGTCACGAAAATCAAAATAAGTCTTATAAATACATTTTGAATAATTTGTAACTGCCTGGATATTATATTTTGAACTATCTGTAGGATTTGAGTATAGATTTGTTTTTTTTAAATCAATATTCGAAAATTTATTATTTGAAGCTCTGTCAGTATATTGTTGAAAGCAAACATCAAAAGCTTTTATTATATTGACTGCCAAATAATCTTTATTGTTTGAAGGAATACCCATTGCATCTTGAATAAATTGTGGTATAACAGTACACGCTTGAAATTTTTCATAATACATTTTATCCCTTTGTGCAATAAAACTAATATTCAACTCGACAACTCCAAGTTCCTTATTTACCAAGTTGAGTTCTGATATAAAAAGTTTATTTATTCGAATAACATAATGCTCCAACAAAGGGTTTGAATCTTTAGTCCCGCATCTTTTCCCAATAAATTCTGTAATTGATTGAGTCAAGTATGTTGGACATTGTTGAAATCTCATTCCCATTAATACATAACCAATACAATTTTTTTCTTCCCGAACATCAATCACACTATCAATTGCAATATTTGAAGGTAAAGAATTTAATTGATAATTGCCTAAATCCAGAAAATGATCTTTTGACCATGCGAATTGAGTTATAAAAATCGAAATAACTATTAACAATTTTGTCCTCATACTCTTCTATTTATATATAATATCCATATTATCGTTTACCTATATATATAATGTTACATTTTTTTAATAGGAACTACCTTCCGCCTAAATGCAATTTGCATTTTAAAACGTCCTATTGACTGAATTATGGATCTTTAACGATGTCGAAAGCACCTTGGTAAATCCCTTTACATCATCGGCTGTCCATGCTGAGTTTTTCTCACCATATTGACCAAATTCAGATCTCATCAAATCGTGGTCGGATTCAATTCCTACCAGTACAAAATTATATGGCATTAGTCGGATAATTACTTTGCCGGTAACCGTTTGCTGAGAGCTTTCCAGAAACTTCTCAATATCACGCATGACAGGTTCAAAATATAACGCCTCGTGAAGGAACATTCCATACCAGTTGCCGAGCTGTTCTTTCCAGTATTGCTGCCATTTGGTAAGGGTATGTTTTTCGAGCATTTGATGTGCCTTAATAGCGACAATCGGAGCAGCAGCCTCAAATCCGACACGTCCCTTGATACCGATAATGGTATCCCCGATGTGCATGTCACGGCCAATGGCAAAAGGGGCAGCCAGAGCATCCAATGCGCGGATCGCATTTACAGGATTGTCATATATTTGTCCATTGACACCTTTTAATTCACCTCCAATAAAATCAATGGTAATCTCTTTCTCTTCTGTTTCAGTTAATTGCGACGGATAAGCCTCTTCCGGCAATGTCTGGTTCGATTTCAGGGTTTCCTTGCCACCAATGCTGGTACCCCAAAGTCCTTTATTAATTGAATAATCCATCTTTTTCCAATCGGCTTCTACGCCATGCGATTTCAGGTAATCAATTTCTTCCTGACGGCTCAATTCCAGATCACGGGTAGGAGTGAGAATGCCAATTTCAGGAGCCAGAATCTGAAAAGTGAGATCAAATCTTACCTGATCATTTCCGGCGCCGGTACTTCCATGGGCTACATATTTAGCGCCAATCTTCTTGGCATATTCAATAATGGCAATGGCCTGAAATACACGTTCTGAACTCACCGAAATCGGATAAGTATTGTTTCTGAGAATGTTACCGAAAACCATATATTTGATACTTTTCTCGTAATAAGTATCAGTCACATCAAGGGTGACGTGTTTGACTGCCCCGAGATTGTATGCTTTTTTCTCCACGGCATCCAATTCAGCCTGGTTAAATCCACCGGTATTGGCAATGGCGGTGTATACATCCATGTTTTTTTCAACCGACAGGTATTTTGCACAATACGAAGTATCTAAACCTCCGCTGAATGCCAAGACTACTTTATCTTTCATTTGTTTCTATTTTTTCTAAAAAGGAAAAACCCTTCTGCTTTTTTGGGTTGAGTTCCGTTCTTATTTGGTTTCATTTTGTTAATAATGTCAAGCAATGTACCTTTAATGGCCCATCCATTTTTCTTTTTCGCTTCTACTTTTTCTTCCATTTTCTTGTCGTGTTCCCATGCCGGATCGTATAACATCCCGGTGCAGAGGCATTTGCTTTTATTCATGCGTTGTAAGATATCATAATTGACGCAACTTTGACATCCCTTCCAGAAGTCTTCATCATCAGTCAGTTCTGAAAAAGTAACCGGGCGATAGCCCAATTCGTGGTTGATTTTCATAACCGCCAATCCGGTAGTCAATCCAAATATCTTGGCATTTGGATAAACCTGTCTGGATAGCATAAAAGCTTTTCTCTTGATTTCAGTAGCCAGACCGATTCCGCGATAATCTTTCACTACAATCAATCCTGAGTTGGCCACAAAGCTTTTTGCTCCCCAGGATTCAACGTAGCAGAATCCTGCAAAAGTTTCGTCATTTTCAAGTGCAATGATTGCTTTGCCCTCCTGCATTTTTGATGCAATATATTCATAAGTACGGCGTGCAATACCGGTTCCACGCTCTTTGGAAGCCTGGTCGATAGCATCATTTACCTGATCTACATATTTTAAATGCTCTTTAGTTGCAACATACACTTTAATATCTTTCAAATCTTTCATTTTTCTTCTGAATAATAATTCATAATTCATACAATTCCGTTCCTGATCAGTATTCAGTGTTCAGTGATCAGTGTTCAGTGGGCATTGAATACTGAATACTGATCACTCTTCACCCCAGCTTATCCTCCAAAGTTGGCATTACCAGTATCAGGCTGTTAATCAGGTCACCGTGCGAAACACCTTCGCGTAAAATAATCAAAATGGTATCGTCACCCGCAATGGTTCCGATTATTTCATACGGTTGTGCATTGTCAATAACCACGGCCAGACTGCTGGCATAACCCGGCATGGTTTTCATCACTGCCATGTTTCCAGAAAACTGTAAATCACGAAAACCATCTGCCAGAAAATTTATTCTTGTATTTTCACGTTGGTTTTCAGGGTTCATGCTTTCAGGAATTACATAAACATATCCCAATGCCTGATCGGATACTTTTGACACTTTCAAAATTTTCAAATCGCGCGATAGAGTAGCCTGGGTCAACTCAAAGCCCTGGTCTTTCATGATGTGCAAAAGCTCATCCTGACTGCTCATCCGACCACTTAAAATGATCTGTTTAATGGCCAGCTGTCTCTTGGTGCGATTCTTCATTTTGAATATTTATACAAATACGATGCAAATTTATGCAATTAATTAATTACAATAGGTATTTTTTCGGGAATTATTTATATTTTTGTGGCTGTAATAAAAAACACAATGAAATTGAACCTTGAAAAGTGCCGGGTTGAAATTACAAAGCACCATAAAATAGAGAGTTTGTTTAAGATTTAACAACCATGCGTTTGCACTACAGCCGTAGCCAGACGCATTTTTTTTAATATTTAGTATTGCAACAATGACACAACTACGAAAAGTCAGATTGATTCTTGAAGACGGTACAATATTTGAGGGTAAATCCTTCGGATATGAGCGGTCGGTAGCTGGAGAGGTGGTTTTTTATACTGCCATGACCGGGTATCCCGAAAGTTTAACAGATCCTTCATATACGGGTCAGATTCTGGTTTCAACCTTTCCGTTGATTGGAAATTATGGTGTGCCGGGTGATTCTAAAGTCCAGGGACTGAATGAATTTTATGAATCGAATAAAATTCATATTACCGGCTTAATTGTTTCTGATTATTCGTTCGAATATAGCCATTGGAATGCGGTCAAAAGTTTGGGTGACTGGCTGAAAGAGCAAAAGATACCCGGTTTGTATGGTATCGATACCCGTGCCCTGACCAAGATTATCAGGGCAAAAGGTTCTTTATTGGGCAAAATTGAATTTGAAGATGAAGTCATCGACTTTTACGATCCGAATCAGGAAAACCTGGTTGCACTTGCCAGCACTGATAAAGTTGAAGTATATGGAACTGGAGAACACAGGGTCGTTTTGGTCGATTGCGGTGTCAAATACAATATCATACGCTGCCTGCTCAATCGGAATGCCACTGTGATCCGCGTTCCATGGGATTATGATTTCAGCCGTGAAGATTTCGATGGTGTTTTCCTCTCCAATGGCCCGGGTGATCCGGCCTTGTGTGATGCCACTGTCGAAAATATTCGCAAGACGATGGCGGTTGAAAAACCTATCATGGGCATTTGTTTAGGGAACCAATTGTTGGCACGTGCCGCGGGTGCCGAAACTTATAAACTGAAATTCGGTCATCGTAGTCATAACCAACCGGTATTGCTTCAAGGTACTGACCGTTGTTTTATCACATCGCAGAATCACGGTTTTGCTGTTGATACAAAAACATTACCCGACGATTGGGAACCATTGTTTACTAATGTGAATGACCAAACCAATGAAGGAATACGTCACAAGACAAAACCATTTTTCTCCACACAGTTTCACCCTGAAGCTTCCAGTGGTCCAGTGGATACTGAATTTCTGTTTGACGATTTCATTAACAATGTGATTGAATATAAAAAGAGCAAAAAATAAAGGCAGTGCAAGAATTATGGGGCGAGGGGCTTGGGGTATGGTTTTTTCATCCCTATTAACCTTAAACTCCTTAAAGTCCTTAAAGTTCTTAAACTTTTAACTTGAAAAAACGCAATGATAAATAAAGACATTAAAAAAGTAATCGTTCTGGGTTCTGGAGCGCTGAAAATAGGTGAAGCCGGGGAGTTCGACTATTCGGGTTCACAAGCCTTGAAAGCGCTGAAGGAAGAAAATATTCATACCATTCTGATCAATCCGAATATTGCAACCATTCAGACTTCGGAAGACATTGCGGATCGGATTTATTTTCTGCCCATAACTCCTTTTTTTGTTGAACAGGTCATTATTAAAGAAAAACCTGATGGCATTTTGTTGGCCTTTGGTGGTCAAACGGCTCTTAATTGCGGAGTTGCGCTGTTCCGACAAGGCATTCTTGAAAAATACAATGTAAAAGTATTGGGTACGCCGGTTCAATCGATTATTGATACTGAAGACCGTGAGATTTTTTCCAGAAAGCTTGCTGAAATTGAAGTGAAAACTCCCCGCAGCATAGCCTGTCTGGATCTCGAATCAGCTTATGCAGCTGTTAAAATAGTAGGTTACCCAATTATCATACGTGCAGCTTTTACCCTTGGCGGATTGGGTAGCGGATTCTGCTCCAACGATGAGGAATTGAAAGAATTGGCCTCTAAAGCATTCACTTATTCACCGCAGATATTGGTTGAAGAATCAATCAAAGGTTGGAAAGAGGTTGAATATGAAGTGGTTCGCGACCGATACAACAATTGTATCACTGTTTGTAATATGGAGAATTTCGATCCGCTCGGCATTCATACCGGTGAAAGTATCGTGGTGGCTCCTTCGCAAACGCTGTCTAATTCTGAATATCACAAATTACGTGCACTGGCCATTAAAATTATCCGTCATATCGGAATTGTAGGCGAGTGCAATGTTCAATATGCCCTCGATCCTCATTCAGAAGATTACCGGGTGATCGAAGTAAATGCCCGTCTGTCGCGCTCTTCAGCATTGGCTTCTAAAGCAACAGGCTATCCGCTGGCCTTCGTGGCTGCCAAACTTGGCTTGGGTTACGGCCTTCACCAGTTAAACAACCAGGTGACCAAAGTGACCACCGCAGCTTTTGAACCGGCACTCGATTACATCGTTTGTAAAATTCCTCGCTGGGATTTGAATAAGTTTACCGGGGTATCGAAAAACCTTGGCAGTTCGATGAAAAGTGTGGGTGAAATTATGTCGATCGGTCGTTCGTTTGAAGAAGCCATTCAGAAAGGAATTCGCATGGTAGGTATAGGTATGCATGGATTTGTAGCCAACAATGAAGAGATCACCATTGAACAAATTGATGAGGAATTAAGTCACCCGACTGACCGCCGTATTTTTGCAATTGCTGAAGCTTTCAACAAAAATTATACGGTCGATGAGATCTATGAAAAGACCAGGATCGACCGTTGGTTCCTTCAGAAATTGAAGAATATCCATGTTACCAAAAATAAACTGGAAGCAATCAACTCATTGAAATCATTGCCTGATGCCTTGCTGCTACAGGCTAAAAAGGAAGGCTATTCCGATTTCCAGGTGGCACGCCTTGTTCTGAAATCAACCAATAAAAATATCCATCAAGATTTATTGTTGGTACGCGAGTGGCGTAAAAGCAAAAATATTCTACCATCCGTCAAACAAATTGATACTCTGGCCGGTGAGTATCCAGCCCAAACAAATTATCTGTACCTTACATATAACGGTAATGAACATGATATTGAATTTCCGAGGGATGACAAATCGGTAATCGTATTAGGTTCTGGTGCTTACCGTATTGGAAGTTCTGTTGAGTTTGACTGGTGCAGCGTGAATGCGATCACTACGATCCATAAGGAGAATTACAGATCGATCATGATCAATTACAACCCGGAGACTGTGAGTACAGATTATGATACCTGCGACCGTTTGTATTTTGATGAATTGACTTTCGAACGGGTGATGGACATCGTGGATCTGGAAGCTCCTAAAGGATTGGTTCTTGCGATGGGTGGACAGATTCCGAACAACCTTGCGATGAAATTGTATGGTCAGAATGTCCCCATCCTGGGTACTTCACCATTGAATATAGATCGTGCTGAAGACCGTCAAAAGTTCAGCTCACTGCTCGATGCGCTGAAGATTGATCAACCTCGCTGGTCGGAACTGACCAGTATAGAGGATATTTACCGTTTTGTAGACGTCGTTGGATTTCCTGTATTGATCAGGCCTTCGTACGTCCTCTCAGGAGCCGCGATGAATGTGGTCTCGAACAGGGATCAATTGGAACATTTTCTAACACTTGCTGCCAATGTCTCCAAGGAACATCCTGTGGTGGTTTCAGAATTTATTGAACAGGCCAAAGAAATTGAGATTGATGCTGTAGCCAAAAACGGTGAGCTGGTGGCGTATGCCATTTCAGAACACGTTGAATTTGCCGGAGTTCATTCTGGTGATGCGACCATCGTCTTTCCACCCCAGAAATTGTATGTTGAAACCATTCGGCGCATCAAGAAAATTGCACGTCAGATTGCCAAGGGGCTCGAAATTACAGGACCATTCAATATGCAGTTGCTCGCCAAAGACAACGATATCAAGGTGATAGAATGTAACTTAAGGGCTTCACGCAGTTTCCCTTTTGTGTCTAAGGTGATGAAATACAACCTGATCGAAGTTGCAACTCAGGTCATGCTCGATGTACCTTTCCGCAAGCCTGACAAGTCCCTGTTCGAACTCGATTACGTGGGCGTGAAGGCTCCCCAGTTCTCCTTTGCCCGTTTGCTGAATGCCGACCCGGTATTGGGTGTCGATATGTCGTCAACCGGCGAAGTGGGATGCATCGGCGAAACCTACTATGAGGCTATTCTGAAGTCGATGCTCTCGGTTGGGTATACAATTCCGAAGAAAAATATACTGATTTCATCAGGACCTGCACGTTCAAAAATCGAGTTGCTGGAGAGTGCCAAAATACTTGCCGAACGTGGGTTTAATTTATATACAACAGGGGGTACGCAAAAGTTCCTGGCCGAAAACGGCGTTCAATCTACTCGTCTATACTGGCCTGATGAACCTAATAATCTTCCCAATACATTGGAATTTATCAAGGAGAAGAAAATTGATCTGGTAATCAATATCCCAAAAGACCATACCAGCCGTGAAATCAGCAATGGTTATACCATTCGACGCGCTGCAATTGATTACAGCATTCCACTGATCACCAATGCACGTTTGGCCAGCGCCTTTATATTTGCCTTCTGTAAATACGAACTTAAAGACTTATCAATAAAGAGCTGGGACGAGTATAAAGATTAAAGTTTAAAGTTGAGACAAATCCGAAAGTCAAATTCTGCCACTAAGTCTCAAAGTCTCAAAGTTACACAAAGAATATATAGCATATAATCAATACTTTGTGTAACTTTGGGACTTAGTGTCTTAATGGCATTTTTTGTTTTAGTATCTTTTAGAAGTGAATTCAAGAATAAAATGAAAATATCAGTAGAATACGATAATGCCCAAGTGCAGGATTTTAAAATTAATTCTGCCAACTATCTGGGTGATTTTGCTATCCGGGTTCTATTTAATGATGGCACAGAACAATTGGTCGATTTTAAACCATTTCTAACCAAGTCGCTTCATCCATCCATTAAAAAGTATTTGAATGAGAGCTATTTCTCCAAATTTGTAATTAAAGACGGCAATTTAAACTGGATTGATTACGATCTGATTTTTCCAA
>Ga0209123_1002056_pt1 | contig 18019 bp, 13 predicted proteins | sample BarGraIncu00431A_FD_184500 | JGI IMG/M metagenome (GOLD analysis project Ga0209123, IMG submission 184500) | Arctic peat soil microbial communities from Barrow, Alaska, USA - Barrow Graham LP Incubations 004-31A (SPAdes) (version 2) | ecosystem: Environmental > Terrestrial > Soil > Wetlands >... | reverse complement strand
TTGTCGTGGCATTCAACATAATTGATCGACTGATGCGGCTGTCCAAACAGTTTCACCATGTCGGTATTCAACACATTACCGACCATGCATGATTTGATGGCAGGAAGATAATTGACATCCCCGGTGCAGTAACCTTTTACAGATATTTCGTTTTGATTCGTACGGCCTTTGATGTGATCGCGGAAGAAATCGTTGAAATGTCCGATCTCAGGCATCTGTGCTTGATTTTCCATGTTTGCTTTCAGGTCTTCATCCAAGATCGTCGGCATATTCCAACCTTCTCCGTAGATCATGCTGTCTTTTTTTAACGCACGCGACTGATGAACGATCGCATTCATCGTCACGACATCCAAAACACCCATCAGATCAAATCTAAAGCCGTCTACGTCATATTCTTCCATCCAGCACTTACAACTGTCCAGAATAAACTTTCGCACCATCAGATGGTTGGAATCAAGGTCGTTACCGCAAAAAGAGCCATTGGATAAAGAACCTCCGGTCGATCTTCTGAAATAATAGTAAGGCACGACCTTTTCAAACGGACTGCTTTCCATATCATAGACATGATTATATACGACATCCATGTTGACACGGATTCCTTGACGATGAAGAGCTTGTACCATCGTTTTCATTTCGATGACACGGCCGGCCGGATCCTCCGGATCGAGGCAATAGCTCCCTTCCGGAACATTATATTGATATGGGTCATAACCCCAGTTATAAAACTCTTTGACATTGATCTCATCGACTGACGCAAAATCAAAAACCGGCATGATCTGTGCATGAGTGATGCCAAGTTCTTTCAGATAAGACAGTCCCGTACTGAATCCTCGATCGGTATGCGTTCCTTCATGCGTAAACGCCATGAATTTTCCGCTATCGGGAATATTTCCTTCCCCCTGCATTGAAAAATCACGGACACTCAGTTCATAAAGTACCGCATCGCTCGGATGAGCAAACACAGGTAAGTGGTTAGATTGATTCTCGACCTTCGTCTTCGTGTAATCGATGATGGCACTGCGACGATTGTTGGCGAAAGAACTGCGGGCGATCGGATCGGTCGTCTGGTTCCATTTACCGTTCACATAGACATGATAGATATAGCCGCAACCATGCAGATTCTTATTGATGCGTAACCTGTAAACACCCTTCTCGGTACGTTTGAGTTCTTTAACATCATTGTATTCGTCACTTACGATTTCAACGGCTACCTTATTGGCTGTCGGAGCCCAAAGCGCAAAATCAGTATGTGAATTTTCCGGATGAACACCCAGGTCTTCACCTTCATAATAGAATTCCTGGTCAAAGCGCGGTGTTTTACAGATCAGACTGTATTGTAACGGCGTACTCAGCGAATGTTCTTCCACGATCTCATAATAAGTTCCGATATCGATATCCTCGGGAGCCGCGAGCGTATATTTATTGTAATCGTTGGAAGTAAGCTCAAATCCGTGGATCGGAATGCGTTGAAGTTTACCGGCCGGATTTCGCAACATAAAAAATTCACTCTTTCCTTGATAAAACTGCTTGGACAGGTAAACAGTGATCGTTTTATAGTCATCCAGGTGGGCTTCAAATCGTTCTATTTTTCTCATAGCAGACTTCCTTTTTATTTCGACTCTATTATACCAATTATTTCAAACTTGTATAGAATTGTTGCATACGGAATGATGAAAGTTCATAATAAACATAAAACTTAATTTTCTATTCAAGTTGGTTGATTGATATTGCTCTTTCACTTAATACTTTCATCAAGTTTCTTCTCAAAACCAAACTACCTTTTGACTACGGGTAGATTATTCTTATTTCCCCGAATCTGCGTCTAGACCGACTCTTCAAACTCCAATTCGATACGAGTCGGCATAGCAGACTGTGCACCAAGTTTTTTGATTGAGTATGAAGTTGCTTTTGACGCAAATGCAATCGAGTTCTGTAAACTCATTTCTTCACATATACCGAATGCTAATGCTCCGTTAAAAGTGTCGCCTGCTCCGGTTGTATCGAGCACTTCCACTTTATGTGCAGGAATATGGACAATCGATGAACCATCATGAAAGTAAGTACCCATACTGCCGGCAGTCATGATCACCTTATTTGGATAATCTGAAATCACGTTTTCGAATGAATCATTGAAAATCTGGGTAATTTCGATTTCATTCGGAGTTATGTAAGCCACGTTTTTGATTAGTTTTTTTGAAAGCTGTTGTGCAGGAGTTGGATTGAGGATGACTGGGATATGGTTTTTATAACAAAAAGCAGCCGAATATTCAACCGTAGCCATTGGAATTTCCAGTTGCAACAATACGATGTCAGAATCAAGCAATATCTCTTTTACGCTGTCTACAATTTCACAAGTCACTTTCCCGTTAGCACCGGGGACAACAACGATCATATTATCATTTTCAGCGATGAGAATTGGCGCTACACCCGAAGGGATTCCATTTAATACACGCACATTTTCAATGTCGACTGATTGTGTGAGAAAATTATCCAGTAGAAAACGACCGTTTGCATCATTGCCTACGCATCCAACCATGCGGACGTTTGCTCCTAATTTTGCACAAGCTACAGCTTGGTTAGCACCTTTACCACCTGGAAAAACTGTGAAATCATCACCGAACACAGTTTCTCCGGCTTGGGGGGAAACGTGAACAACGAGTAACCAAATCCGCATTGATACTGCCTAAAACCGTAATTTTCATATTTTTTCCTCTTAGTTTTTTTAAACTGTAAACAAGCAGTTTTGTTTATATTTTATATGTTAAGTTTATCATATTCAGAGTCTAAAAGCACCTTTTGGAAAGGTCAGATGAATCTTGTTTCCACAAAAAAACGGAGTGACTGTTGTCACCCCATTTTACGTTTATCTTCCTAACGGTTTGATATGCCATATTTCATCAGCATACTGTTGAATCGTACGATCTGATGAGAAGAAACCTGATTTCGCAATATTGACCAAACACATGCGTGCCCAATACTCTGAATCATTATAGCGTCTTTCGACTTCTTCTTGTGCTTCTACATACGCACGGAAATCCGCCAATAACAGATATTCGTCATTGTGATACATCAACTCATCAAAAATCGGTTTGAACTCTTCACGATTTACCGAGAAACTACCGTCGATAAAGGAATCGATCACCGCTTTTAATTGCGGATCCGAGTTATAGTATTTCCAGCAGTCATAGCCGGATTTGGTTAGTTCCGCAATATCGCTTACCGTCATACCGAAAATGACATCATATTCACGACTGACCAATTCATCGATTTCAACATTGGCACCGTCAAGCGTTCCCAGTGTCAATGCTCCGTTCATCATAAACTTCATGTTTCCGGTACCGCTTGCTTCTTTACCGGCTGTTGAGATCTGTTCTGAAACATTGGCTGCGTTCATCAGAATCTCTGCGATCGAAACATTGTAGTTCGGAATAAATACAACTCGCATGAACTTACTTAAAACAGGATCATGATTGACTACGTCCGCTACACTGTGAATCAGTTTAATGACTTTTTTAGCGAAATAGTACGCCGGAGCTGCTTTCGCTGCGAAGATGAAAGTGCGCGGCGTCATAGTGAATTCAGGATCTTCTTTGATTCGCTGTGACAGATAGATGATATGCATCACATTCAGTAATTGACGTTTGTAGGCGTGCAGACGTTTTGCCTGTACATCGAAAATGGAATTGACGTCAACATCGATATTTAATGTCTTTTTGATATAATTGGCTAGGATCTGTTTGCGTTGTTGTTTGACAACGGTAAATTTATCCTGCACACTTGCGTCACTGACGTATTTCATCAGATTTTCGAGATGATCCGGTTTATAAACATAATCTTCACCGATCGTTGCGTCCAATAATTTTTTCAATTCCGGGTTTGAGTAAACCAACCATCTGCGATGGGTGATTCCGTTTGTTTTATTGTTAAATTTTTCCGGCATGATGCGATAGAAATCCTTCATGACATCCTTGATCAGGATCTCGGTATGAAGCTTAGCGACACCGTTGACACTGTAACTGCCGACAATGCCTAAATGAGCCATGTGAACCTGACCGTTCTTGATGATGGCGACACTTTCAGCTAACAGCGGTTCATTTGGGTACATCACGTTGACTGAATCAACAAAGCGTTTGTTGATCTCTTCGATGATCATATAGATGCGCGGTAATAATTGTTGAATAAAATTGACCGGCCAACGTTCAAGTGCTTCTGCCATGACTGTATGATTGGTGTAGGCCATCGACTCATTGACGATCTTCCAGGCATCATCCCATTCATAATTGTGTTCATCGATCAAAATTCTCATCAGTTCAGGAATCGCTAAAACCGGATGCGTGTCATTTAACTGAAAAGCTATTTTATCCGACAGATTCATCAGACTCGGATATACGCGCAGATGTGCTTTCACAAATGCATTCAACCCGGCTGAAACAAAGAAATACTGTTGTTTCAGACGCAGGAAACGTCCGTGCTCGGTAGAATCATCCGGGTATACGTTTTGACAGATCTCGCGTACTTCGGTGATGTATTGACGGAAATCTTTATTGGCCGGGAGTATTTCCGAAGCTTCGGCACTCCACAGGCGCAATGTATTGGTCGTATCGGTCGATTTACCGACGATCGGCATATCATACGGTACAGCGGTTACGTGTTCGGCATCTACATGCGTATAAATGATCTCGCCTTTGTCGTTCTTTTTCATTTCAATGCGACCCCAAAATCTGACTTCGACTGAGTGTTTTGGTTTGCGAACTTCCCAGACATTTCCCAGTCGCAGCCATTGATCAGGTACTTCGACCTGATATCCGTTTACGATCTTCTGTCGGAAGAGCCCGTATTCATAACGTAAGCAGTTACCATGTCCCGGTAACGAGAGTGAAGCCAACGAATCCATAAAGCAGGCTGCCAAGCGGCCTAAACCGCCATTACCAAGTCCGGCATCTGATTCCATGTTTTCAAGCTCGTTGATGTCGATCTCCAGTTCAGAGAGTCCGTCTTTGACCACATCATAGATTCCGAGATTCATCAGATTGTTGGTTAACATCCTTCCGATCAGAAATTCCATGGAAAAATAGACCATTTGTTTAGCGTTTAAATTAGCTGCTTGTTCTTTACTTGCTTTCCAATGGATCGAAGCATAGTCACGCACCATTTCTCCTAAAACCATATATCTCTCAGTCCGATGGGACTGTTCTACCGAACGTCCGTATGTTTCAACGACGCGTTGGGTGAAATCCCGTTTGAATTCAAATTTATCTTTAAACATAAAGTCCTCCTAAAGGTTCGTTTGCCATTTTAACACTTTTAGTGTGATTTTACAATTCGGTCTTGCGTGTCTGTCCTTTTTCATGTTCAAACATCAGTGCCGCAAAAGGTGCGATGCGACATTGGATACTGTGATGATAACCGTGGTCGCCGATTGCTTCTGTTTCGATCGGTTGGAAATTACACATGTTGCATCCATCATAAATATCCTTTTCAGTATTGATCAATTCAGTGTATGTACCTTCCATCGGAACTCCGATACGGAAGTTTTCATACGCTACCGGCGTCATGTTCAAGATGACTATGATCATACTCTTCTCATCTTCGCGGATATACGAATAAATGGACTGTTGTGAATTGTCTGCATCGATCCAGCGGAACCCGTTATGCGTAAAATCAAAACGGCTCAAACAACTGTGATAACGATAGATTTGATTCAAGTCCCGCATATAACGTTGAAACATACCGTGTTTCTTGTAGTCCAATAAGAACCAATCCAACTCAAGATTCTCATCCCACTCTCTGAAATGAGCGAGCTCATTTCCCATGAAGTTCAACTTCTTGCCGGGATGCGAAAACATATAAAGATAAAGGTTTTTAACTTGTGAGAATTTCTGCCCGTAATCGCCCCACATCTTATTGATGATGGTACCCTTACCATGCACGACTTCATCATGTGATAACGGTAAAATAAATTTCTCCGAATAGAAATAAGCCATGGAAAAGGTAAGATCATGGTGGTGATAAGCCCGATAGATCGGATCCGTCGAATAATATTTAAGCGTATCGTTCATCCATCCAAGATCCCACTTATAATCGAAACCCAGCCCCATTTCATAGGTTGAATGGGTGACTTTCGGGTAATCAGAAGAATCTTCGGCCATCAGGATCACATTCGGATGGCGTTCATTGAGATAAAAGTTCATGCGGCGTACAAAGGCCAACGCACCCTCGTTCACACCGCGATTCTTATTTCCGTGCCAATAGATGATATTACTGACGGCATCCATGCGCAATCCATCGATATGATACGTCTCCAACCAGAAACTGGCTGATGACATCATAAAACTGCGAACTTCTTCCTTCCACAAATCAAAATTCATGGTTCCCCATTGGCTGTTGGCATCTTGATCACTTGAATATTCATATAAGTTTGTGCCGTCAAACCGATACAGACCGAAAGAATCTTTTACGAAATGAACCGGTACAAAATCCAACAGAACACCGATATTATTGACATGGAGTTTGTCGACAAACTCCATAAATTGTTTCGGCGTACCGTAGCGGCTTGTGACTGAAAAGTAACCATGTGCCTGATAACCCCATGAACCATCAAACGGGTGTTCGGTGAGCGGCATCAATTCGATGTGGGTATATCCCATTTCTTTGAGATAAGGTACTAGCTGTTCGGCTATTTCATCATATTGCAGCCACGTGACCGCATCTTTTTTACGCCAACTGCCTAAGTGCAATTCGTATATATTCATCGGTTCTTGGACATGTTTACTTCTGCGACTTGTCCACAAAGCATCACTCCAAGAATACCCTTTTAGATTTGTAACAAGGGAACACGACTTAGGACGCATCTCGCTGGCTAACGCATAAGGATCACTTTTTTCGACCCAACTTCCGTCTGCCTGTTCGATATTATATTTGTAAAGGGTCCATTCGAGTACATTGGCCACGAAACAGCTCCAAATTCCTTTATCCGTTGTACATTGCATTTCAACCGGTTCAGACCAGTAGTTAAACGAGCCGACTAACAGTATCCTTCTGGCTCCCGGCGCATACACAGTAAACCGTACTCCGTTAACACCTTCATAGGTGAAATGTGCTCCGAAAATCTGGTGTGCATCCAAACAATGACCGGCATGAAAGCTTTCGATAAGCGTGCTTTGCGTCATAGTATGATCCCCCTTGTGGTTAGTCTTATTGTACTTGATTTGACTTACAGTGTCAAAATCTACCCATCTTATCGCTGTGAATGAAATCGTTTACATTGGCTTGTATGTGTTGTTCTTTTCTGTCAAAGAAATCCGATAAATATCCTTTTTTTTGCATTGTTATTACACTTCTAACCGATATCTAATTATTAAATTGTGATGAATTAAGTATCAGCATGAAAAAACCGACCTTCAGCTATAACGCTTAGTTCGGTTTTATAGTGATAGTGATTGATCCCTGTAAAATTTATTTCAATAAGTTTATAAATGAAACTCCGTTTTGGGGTTTGGCTGCACCGAAGAAATCACAGACAGATGCGCCTACATCCGACATGCTTTTTCGCAGCCCGACCGATACACCTGTTAGATCACCAGCTTTGATCAATAACGGTACATTTTCTCGTGTGTGCATGTTATGTCCGATGTCAGGATCATTGCCGTGATCAGCCATGACAATTAAAATGTCTTCGGGGTTCATCAACTCGATAAGTTGCCCGATTTTCTGATCCGATATTTCTAATAATTCTTTATACCATTTTGAATCCTGGCTGTGACCGGCCAAATCCGTTTCCTGTACGTTTGTGCAGATAAAACCATTCTTCATTAGTTTCATTTCTGCTATGGTAAGATCCAGTACTTCTGCTGTATTGACACAAGAGACTAATTTCCCTTGATCGTTCGCAACGATATCCGCTACTTTACCAAACAAAGATACCGGTATTCCGATATTAGTCAGCAACGTCGGAGCTTGAACATTTTTATCAACACCATAACCCAAATGACGACATTGATATCCCTGTTCGTAGGATCTCGACTTGACGGCATGTACTCCGATAAACTTGTTGTCTCTTGTTTCGACCGCATTCAGTAAATCTTTAAGTGTCGTTCCGGTTCCACCGAAAGGTATGACGCGGTTAACAGTCACTACTTCTCTAACGTGATGACCGATTTCAAGTTCTTTCTCAAATGGAATAAAATCAAGCGGAGCTGTGCAATTATAAGCCATGCCTAAGTCAGCGTCGATATTGTCGCCGACCGTACAATAATCATCTACCAGCAAATATCGTAACTTTTCGTTTCCCATGAATTGTACTTTATGGCCGCGCTTGATCAAGTGTTTGTATACGATATCCACCTTTTCTTGAAAGGGTTGAACTAATGGTTTTTTGGGTATCGTCCCCATGATTTCTTGATGGCCCATAAATGTATCCGCACCGAAATGCATCAATTCACTTTTACCGAAATTAGCTGTCATTGAGAATTTCATGTTGTTACTCTCATGTCCAAACGCATTCATCAATCCTAATTTCGCAAGGACCGGTAATTCAAGTTCCGGAAAATCATTCAATATACTTCCGAAGGTATTACTGACTTCATCACCGGGTCGTGCAATAAGTGCATCTTTCATGGCACCCATCCCGAAACCGTCTAGAACAATAACAATGAATCTCTTATTCATAATTTCCCACCCAAACTGTTGTAAGTCGCAACCAGTTTAGGGTTTCCGGTTTGAATTCCTTCAACGATACAAACATTGCTGCGTGTAACGAATATTTGATACCTGAAGGCCATTAACACTGTATCATTGATGGTATATTTTCGATCCAATCCGAAATGATAATCGATACTGTCCAAATCGGGAGTAATCACTTTGCCTGTTTCCAGATTGTTGATCTCAGTTCCGATCAAAGCGTTTTCAACATGGGAACGGCGATAATAACCGCCTCCGTAGCAGAATGACTTACCTGCCACATGATGGGATATCTCACTTACATAAACAACACAGGGGACTTCAACACATTCCGTATGTGCATGTAAAGGTGTCGTTCCGGTTAATCCATGCCCAGGCTCACCGCTGGTCGTTTTGTATTTACTCATCTCTTCAATAGTTGCTACGCAAGTCGTAGACGGCGTATTAAGATCATCAATCACTATTCCAAGATTTTTAAGTATTTCGTTTGCTTGTAAGACAGTAAAAAGGTTATCAGTAGGTTCGATCTTCTGAGTTTTCTCATCATACAAAAAACAAGGAAATGACGTTAAACCTTTGATATCGATATGCTCATACTTCTTGATTTCGATAACCGTTTGTTCAAGTTCTTCGAGAGGGATTCCGGCTGTTTGACCGCTGTAGATCGTATCGTTCTTGCCGATGACTCTGATCATGATTTTTTGTTTTTTATCGGTGTTGAGTAAGCAATCATTCAACTCTTTTACTTTTTCCAATGAATAGATCGTAAAGTACTCGCAACCGTAGTCAACGAGTTCTCTCATCATGCTTTTGGGCGGCTGAACCAAATGACCGACATTTCCAATGGGAATATGGTTGTCCATCATTATTTTAGCTTCTTTGAAATCGACCGCTACCGCTCCTGCATAACCAAGTTTCATCAACTCTTTTGCGATGAGCGGGTTTCGACCCAATTGTTTCAACATGAAATACATTTTCATTCCATGTTTGTTGGACTCTTCAATGATACGTGTGGCATTCAAAATTAATGTATCCATATCGATCACATAAGAATCCGGTAGTATTTGATCAGTTTGATGCAGCCAAAGAGCCGTTTCAATCAGTTTTGGATTTCTTTTTAGGGTTGTATTCAAGAACATGACTTCACCTTCCTAATGCTTTCTTCAAGAATTCTGAGCACAGTTTTTGAACCTGAACGCATCGGATTTATCCTGATCATCCGTTTAATGAGAGTTGGATCTGCTTTGAGGAATGTCCCGCTGACACGGTAAAACATCGGAACGATCTCATATTTTGACTCAGCACCTACCGGATTCGGAGCAGCACCCAGTTTTTGCGCCTCGATTAAAACTTGTTCTGCGATATCCTCATTGAATTCAACTAACAGAACTTTTGATTGCGCATTGGCTAAGAAAGCTTGTTTAACTTCGGGCATGCGAACATTATTTAGTTCAGTAACGAGTTTTTCGTTTTCCTCTGCTTGGATTGCCAATGATACCGGCGCATTCACCAAACCGCGAAGAACTTCCATCGCTTGATAGCCTTGAATTTTACTGCCGCCTGAATAGTTCATTTTATCTATTTCGTCAATAATTGTTGCGTTTCCCACTAGTATCCCGACACCTTCGGGACCCAATAATTTAAACGAGGAGAACGCAGATACATCGGCACCCAATTCGACTCCGATTTTTTTGACTTTCATTACAGCGTAATTGTCATCTGTAAGAATGGGAACATTTTGACATTCTTTAATCACTTTTATAACTTCTCCCAGCTCATAGTGATCGTCAAGTTTTTGACGTGTATATTGAATAAGAACAGCGTTCACTTTGGTTTTACTCAATATTTTAGTTACATCCGCAAGATCATTAAAATCAGCTTCCACAATGGTTGCGTTCATCGCTTGTAAACTTGTCAGAGTTGTCGGATAGATAGGTGCTTTATGCACAAGTATGATTCCATTTGCTTTTACTATTGATTGCAGTCCAAATCGAATCGCACCGGTACCGGCGCCGGTAACTAGTATCGCTTTCTCTGCATTAAAATAAGCAGCCAGTACTTTTTCAACTTTTTGGGCATAACGCGGCTTATTCAAGTCATGAACAACACCCAGATCACCCAGGTTCAGAAATTCGGTCCCTGTAAATTCTTTGCATATTTCATCCACTAACCGGAATTGCTTCTCTTTCGCTTCTTCGATTGTGATTGAATGTAACGGATAAGTCTTCATTTCAAATCCTCCTCATCTTGATCAAACTTTTCTGTGAAATAGAGATCAAGATTTCTGAAATAGCGTGTAATCAATTCATCTTCTTCGGTAATTAATGAAGACGCAAGTCGAATCATTTTACTGATCTTTTCATTGCTGGACTCTGATATCAATACAAACCCTTTAGCTAACCCTTTATCAGGAATACACAATGCAGTGGCGTTCGCCATATTCACGACGCGTATCAAGCCCTTACACGCTGCTCGTTGGATCATTTGAGTTTCTGTATCAAAGTGTCCGAAGACCGAATCACCGAAGCCATGCAAGTCGACCGGTCCTTCATAAGAAATCAGCACATCACACTTAGGCAATTCTTTATTCAGAAATTCTATCAGTGGCAGACGTTCACCGTAAATATCAGGAAATTGGATTTGATGAACTGGAAAATCATAGTAATGAAGATCCTCCGATGCGATAACTGTCTTGATTTGATCAGCCTCCACATTTATCTCTAGTGTATCAGTGATGATCTCATCCATTTTTTTAAATGAGTGGGTTATAAAACCAATTGATGGACTGAATTGAATATTGTCAGTTGATCTCTTTGAAAATGTACTCATATAGTCAGACTCGATCAGAGGTGATATGAATCCAAATAAATTGAGTGACATAGCCGGAGCCAAGACAGAACCTCCGCCGTCTGCTCCGATTCCGATATCATTGATTCCCAAAAATACATTGATTGCTGTTCCGCTGCTCGATCCGCTCATGGCGTTTCCGGTAATTGGATTGATCAAGTTCAAGTCGATCGCTCTTCCGCCGTGGGAGCACTTATCTAACGTATGTAGACCGTAATTACCTGTTTTTCTTAGTTTTTTGATGAGTGATTTTGGAACCTGCACTACATTTTTTACTCCAAGGTAATTAAATTCATCATCAACATTAGTTTTAATGTCAAACTTTTGATCAACTGACTTAAATGGATTGATCAGAGCGATCGCTTTCATTTTCTCATGTCGGTTCATCGTTATTCCTCAAAAATTTTCAATGGGTTGTGAATTAGCATCTGATTGATCGAGTCCTCTTTGAATCCTACTCTTCTCAGTTGCGGTAAAAAGGTTTCAAACAGATAACTATAGCCAATACCGCCTTTAAATTCAAGATGCGATTTACGAGTCAGATCTTCGGATAAAACAACTTGTCGGGTCAAGTTATTTTTTTCCAGATCCAATAGAAATTCAATTCGCTTTGTATCCGGAAAATAATTGTTTTTACCGACGGTATCAAATCCGACAAACACACCCAACTTCAATACTTCCTTGATGAGTTCGAGATCTTGAGTCAAGTCGATATGCCCGATTATTATTTTCGTAGGATCGATCCCATTAGCGATAAAGTATTGAGCTTGTTCTTTTGCCAATGTCCCAAGTGTTGTGTGAGTATAGATTGGTTTATTCGTTTTCTTATGGGCAATCACCGCCGCATCGAATACCTTTTTTTCGGTTTCTTCCCATTTGTTTTTGCTGGTACCGATCTCTCCGATCATACCTGCTTGAACAGTTGTATTTTCAAACCCGGTCATCAAATCATGAATCATGATGTTTGCAAGTTGCTCAACCGATTTTTCCGCTACTTCTGAAGGAAAAAATGGTTCTTTGTAATAACCCGTTGAGTTGATGATTTTGATACCTGTTTCTTTTTCTACGTTAAGTACATATTCAGGATTTTGGCCCATACCTTTGTTGGTCATATCCACGATATTTCGTACACCGAATCCGTAAAGTTTTTTCAGTTCCGTCACTGTTTCTTCAAAACAATCTAAAACACAGTCATCGTCACCTTTGATTTTTGATAGATCGATCGTTATGTGCTCATGCATGAGTGTATAGCCTTTTTTCAGTTCCATAATTAAATCATACTCCTTTCAAAAGACAATGAGTGAAGTGAATCAATCACTTCACTCATTAATAAAATATTGGGATGGACTTTGGAAAAATTATTCAGTTGTTCGTTATTTCGTAGGAATCAAAGCAACTAATTTAACAAGAATCAACGCATTGATAAGAACTCCGAAGGCGATACATGCAACCGGTCCGACAGCCAATTCGACGATTGGTTTCTTCGAAACACGATTCAGCAATAAGCAACCGATAACGAACAATGCACCGATTCCGGTCAGCCCGACAGCAGCAGCCATAGCTTCGGCTGCAACGACGGCACCTACCAACAATGCGATTTCAAGAACTTTATTCATTGAAGTACGGATATGTTCACCCATGTCTTTGACACCCGGAAATTTATCCATTCCTTTTGCGAAAACATTGATGAGTACAAGTTCGACTACCATGACGACAGCACCTAATACTGCGGCAACCAACGGATTACCGTGGAACAACAGACCGATAACAAATACGAATGTACAACCAACCGGTCCGTAAACACCGGTAACGATCGCTGTTGTGAAGATAAGCGGAACGAATCCAATGGCTCTTGCGAATGCAGCGAGAGCTGCTTCGGAATAAGCACCTTTAGCTAATAAAGCTAATGATGTAGGATCTCCGGCAACAAGTGACATACTTGTGGCAGCTGCAACAAGTCCGCCCATAATTGCCAATAGGATCCAATTTTTTCTGATTTTAGCTACTTTTTCAGAGAATACGTTAACTAACGCTGTGTTAGAATCTGTGCTGTCCACTTTCATGGTTGCCGCAAATACCAACATACAGATCGTACCAGCCAACATTGCCATACCTTCGCCGTTCAAAGCGATCTTGTATGCACCGATTGCGAAGATACCATATTTTTTGATCAAGAAATAAACGAGAACTGTAAGTGCAGCAGTGATTCCGCCTTTTTTAAGTCCATGTTGATAAGCAACGGCTAAAGCCGGGAATATTGCGAATACGACAACGACATACTTCGAAACACTTCCGAGTGTATTCAAGAAATTGTAAGGTAGAGCAGCGAATACTTTAACGATCACTTCAAGCCCAACTAAGATTCCGACTCCGTAAAGAGCGCCGATGACACCGGCTATGATTGTGCCCGTTGTATTATCAGGACACCATGTTCCGATAATATCTGTGGTCAATAACAGACAATGGATGAGCAGTATGGTAGCTGCAATTGATGTCGGAATACCGAAACCGATAACCAAACCGAAACTGATCGCAAAACTCATTGCGCCTAATTCTTTTCTGCTGATCTTACCTTCAAAATATTGCGGTACGATCGGACGGAAACCGTCATTGAATACTGCAATACCCTTGTTAGCCAAAACAGAAGCTAATGCACCGATTGCGGCAATAATTAAATATTCCATTTTTCTTTCTCCTTATTTGTTTTTTTCAACAATTGCGTGAAGTAATACCGGTAATACATTCTCTGCATGCTGTGCTGTAAATCCGAAAGCCACTTTGCCTTCATTAACAGCTTTCAGGATCTCTTCGTCCGGAAATATTTTTCCCGGCATTGAAATTGTTTTACATTTATCATATCCAAGCAGTGCCATTGCCATGGCAAGGGCACCTCCCCCACCGGTATTACATGCGCCGACGTAATAATCAAATTTACCTGATTTCAATGCATTTACAGCCTCTAGATCATTCTTGATTGCAAGTTCGACATTACCTTCACCGAGTTGTTTAAGGATAAAGTTATAAATCTCTTGCTTATTGATTTGACCCCCTACTACAATTCTTAGCATCATATCTCCTCCTTTCCCTGTTGTATATTTGACATCAGTTCACCTGATTTTCAAATCAATCTTGGTAAATATTACAAATATGCATGATCAGAAACTTTGACTCTGCTTCTGGATATTCACAAGGTGCCAATTGAATCATCTCGGCATACAGCAATTTTGCTGTCTCATAGTGTTCACTGGTACGAACTTCTTCCCAAATATTTTCATCCAGTATATCGACTTCATAACTCATGCAGACTCTCTGCGTAGCCATCGCTAAATGGGTCGTAAACATTTCCAACTTTTCTTGCGAGAACTCACCTTTTTTCGCTAATAGATCTATGACTGCTTTTGAATAATCAGCAACTTCTTTAGAAATGATATTGGCTCCTTCTAAAATCTCAATTCTCTTTTTTAACATTTACTCACCTCGATTGAATATACATTATTTTGTATATTGATTACATGAACATCTTACCCGATGACGAATCGTTTGTCAACAGGTTAATAACTTGGTGTTATTTTACCTTCCAAAACTAATTTTTGGATATTCATCACGGTATCGGCATCAATGATCTCTTTTAAAAGTGATGCGATCTCCGGCTTTTCTGAACTGACAACGATCACAGCTTCGGTATCTTCGACATCTTGCAAATCAACTGTAATATAGTTGATCTTAACGATTTTGTCTGTTACTTCATCCTTATTCCATACTGCAGCATCGATATCCCCGGATAAGACATGTTCCAAAATTTGCGAATAATCGACTTGAACGAACTCAACTACTTTTCCCATGCATACTTTCTCAGTCAGATTCTTTTGATCGATCGAATCTACATCGATCCCGATTTTCATTCCGTTTTGAATCTCATTCGTTTCATTATCATGAAAAATAACGATATGTTCACTCAGATATGAATGTGGGCCGAAAGATTTGACGATCAGAATTTTTTTATTTTTCTTCATAAACTCCTGCGCAGCATATTTTGAAACGACAGCATAATCGTACCGATCCGCCAGCAACATGCCGATCCTGTTGATGGCTCCGCGCATATATGCCATTGATGCCGGAATATTGTATTGGTTTTCCATAGCTACAATGAGCCCTGTCGCAAAGCCTTCATATTTCTTTGAATACGGTAACGGCATTGCACCGACAATACTGGTGATCCCGGCAAACTCAAGTAAGATTCGCGTATTTTTACTAACCAAAAATGTACCCAGGTGACCGCGAGCTTCAAGCCTTATCGCATTATTGGTTTGAAGAAACTTGATTGAATTCTGAATTGTCCCTCTGGCTAAGGAAGATTTTTCACTTAGATCGGTAACCGTCGGTATTTTTGAGCCGATTGAGTACTTTAAAAATTCTCTCGACAGATTAAGAGTGGCCAAACCGTTTTTACTCAGTAACATTTGTTGATAATCCATGTGCCCCTCCGTTTTAGTAATTATAACAAACAAGTTTACCCTGTGGCGATATTTCGAATGAAATTTAGGTGGAGAAAAAAAGGAAAATTTGGAATTTTCCTTTTTTATTAAGCGATTTCTTTGTTTACAGCTGCACTTAGACGTTCAAACTTCTCAGTGGATTCTTCGGCACTTTTACCGACGACGCAATAATAGAACTTGCATTTCGGTTCAGTTCCCGAGGGGCGGATAGCGATCCAACTGCCATCCTCAAGATAATATTTGATGACATCGGAAGACGGAAAATCAAGTTTTGTTTCTTTACCGTTTTCTTTTCGAATCGATTCTTTATAATCTTCCATGGCAACAACTTTGATTCCCGCAAATGCTTGGATATCAGTTGTTTGGAAATGATTGATGATTTCTTTGATACGCAGTGATCCTTCTTCACCTTTCAATGAAAGAGCGACTTGACTTTCCTGATACCAACCGTAGGTACGGTAAAGATCATGAAGGACATCGACTAATGTCTTTCCAAGGTTTTTGTAATAGGTGATACATTCTGCGATCAGTAAACAGGATTGAATTGCATCTTTGTCTCTGACAAACGGTTCAACCAAATAACCATAACTTTCTTCATAGCCGAAAACGAAATTTTTCTCATGAGTCACTTCATATTTCGCGATTTTTTCACCGATAAATTTAAATCCGGTAAGTGTCTTTTCAGTTTCAACATGATAATGATCAGCGATCTTCTCGCCCAAGTCCGAAGTAACCACAGTATTAAACATCACCGGGTTTTCAGGCATCGTTCCCAATTCTCGTTTTGTTGAAAATAGGTATTCCAATAAGATCGATCCAGTCTGGTTTCCTGTAAGTAAGATGTATTCGCCTTTATGCAAGACGACGACACCGACTCTGTCGGCATCCGGATCAGTACTCAATGCTGCATCGGCATGATGTTGTTTCGCGACTTCAATAGCCATATCATATGCAGCCCGTTCTTCCGGATTCGGTGTTTTGGTATTGCTGAAAAAAGGATCCGGTGTACATTGCGCTTCAACCGGGTATAAGTGATAACCGGCTTTTGCCAATACCGCTGTGACTGAATGAAAAGCAGTACCATGTTGCGGAGTAAAAACGATCTTAACATTATCTTTATTTTGGGTAGGACGATTTTGTATCTGAAGAACACGTTTGAAATAAGAACGATCGATTTCATCATCGATCCAATGGATCAAACTGTTCTGCTCTTTGGTAAGTTGAACATCGATTGCCAATTCATCTTCAATGGTATTGATATAGTGAATGACCTGATCGATCAAATGAGGTACCAATTGACAACCTTTATCGTCATAGACCTTGTAACCGTTGTACTCTTTCGGATTATGGGAAGCCGTGATAACGATTCCGCCGATACAATTCAGTTGACGAACCGCATAAGATAATTCAGGAGTCGGACGTAATGAAGTAAACACATACGAAGAAATATCAAACATCGCCAACACGCGAGCCGATTCGGTTGCGAATTCTTTGGACATCGTACGATTATCATAAGCAATTGCGACACCGCGCTTACCGGCATCCGTGTATTGAAGCAGATACTTCGCAAATGCCACATTGGCTTTACGAATCGTATAGATGTTCATACGATTGGGACCGGCACCTAAAAGCCCGCGCATACCCGCCGTTCCGAATTCCAGGCTGGTGTAAAACGCATCCTGTAGTTGAAGAGGCGTGTAACCTTTCAACACTTCGCGAAGTGACGGTTCTAACGAAGCAAAAGTTTGCCAGTGATTTATTTTATCATCAATCATCAGGTTAGCCCTCCTTTGGATAATAAAAAGAAGATGGACTCATCTTCTATTTTAAGTATCAGTTTATTGATTACGCAATGACTTTTTGTGTGCGCAAAACTTCTTCGATCGTACCAACCGCAACTTCTTCGTCTTCGCCTTCACACGAAATAACGACTTCGGATTGAGTAGGGATGCCTAATGACATAACACCCATAATGGATTTCATGTTAACCGAACGGC
>Ga0209123_1002055_pt1 | contig 18031 bp, 17 predicted proteins | sample BarGraIncu00431A_FD_184500 | JGI IMG/M metagenome (GOLD analysis project Ga0209123, IMG submission 184500) | Arctic peat soil microbial communities from Barrow, Alaska, USA - Barrow Graham LP Incubations 004-31A (SPAdes) (version 2) | ecosystem: Environmental > Terrestrial > Soil > Wetlands >... | reverse complement strand
CACAAAACCTAAAGAAATATTGATAAGTAATACTTTAATAGTTCTAAGATATAACTCTTCTACAAGATTATATATCATACTAGAACCTATTGATAAAACAACTAAAATAAAATTAAAGGTCACTGATATTATTTGTAACCTAGGTGAAATTGGTTTCCCAACCGTTAGCATATGCACTGATTATGGACTTGGAAAATTATTAGATGTTAAAAATAATATCGTTCCAAATACCAATACATTATCATTATTTGCAAATATTTTAGACCTAGGATTAGATGTTTTATAAAAATAATTAACGTAAAAAGAGCCAGAATAATTTCTAGCTCTTTTTACGTTAATTATACAATTTTAGTTGTCCAATCTTCACAGTTCCATACATCAGTTACTACATCCTGATAAAATTCTGGCTCATGACAAACTAGAAGTATACTTCCATTATATTCTTTTAGAGCTCTCTTTAACTCATCTTTAGCATCTACATCTAAATGATTAGTAGGCTCATCTAGAATTAGTATATTAGTTTCCCTGTTTAGAAGTTTAGCAAGTCTTACCTTCGCTTGCTCTCCACCACTAAGAACAGTGATTTTACTTTCTATATGCTTCGTAGTAAGTCCACATTTAGCAAGTGCGGATCTTACCTGCCCCTGAGTTAAGCTAGGAAATTCCTGCCAAAATTCTTCAATACAGTTATTTCGATTAACTCCCTTTATTTCTTGTTCATAGTATCCTATATATTGATAATCTCCTAAGTTTGTCTTACCCGAAATAGCTTTGATATCACCCATAAGACTCTTTAATAATGTTGTTTTTCCAACACCATTAGCACCAGTAAGAGCTATCTTTTGTCCTCTTTCCATATACAAATCTAATGGTTTAGATAATGGTGTATCATAACCAGTAACTAATTCCTTAGTTTTAAATATTATTTTACCTGAAGCTCTTGCAGTTTTAAAGTTAAACTGTGGTTTTGGTTTATCTTGCACAATTTCCATTCTATCGATTTTATCTAATTTCTTTTGTCTTGATTTTGCCATTCCACTAGTAGAAGCTCTTGCTTTGTTTTTAGCAACAAAGAGCTCAAGTCTAGTAATTTCCTTTTGTTGCCTTTCATAATCAGATTCCATCTGCAACTTCTTAGCCTCATGAACTCTCAAAAATTCATCATATGAACCTATATATCTAGTTAGTTTTTTATTCTCTACATGATATATTACATTGATTGCGCCATCTAAAAACTCAATATCATGTGATATTAATATAAATGCATTATCATAATTTTGAAGATATCTCTTAAGCCACTCTACATGCTGCTCATCTAAAAAGTTGGTAGGTTCATCAAGGAGTAGAACATCTGGAGCTTCTAATAAAAGTTTTGCAAGGAGAACTTTCGTCCTTTGCCCTCCACTTAATTCTGCAACATCATTTTCAAGCCCCACATCTTTAAGACCAACTCCTACCGCTACCTCATCTATTTTAGAATCAATTCCATAAAAGCCGTTATTATCAAGTTGATCTTGTATTATACCCATTCTATCCAATAGTTTTTCTAATTCTTCAGGTGATGCCTCTGCCATTTTTTCTGTTACGATAAGCATCTCCTCTTCTAAATCAAAGAGATATTTAAAAGCATCCCTTAAAACATCCCTAATACTCTTGCCTTTTTCCAAAACAGTATGCTGATCCATATATCCCACTCTGACATTATTTGACCATTCAACATCACCCTCATCTGGCATAAGCTTTCCTGTAATAATGTTCATAAACGTTGATTTTCCTTCTCCATTTGCTCCTATAAGCGCTATGTGTTCTCCTTTAAGCAATCTAAAAGACACATCCTCAAATATTACTCTATCGCCAAAACCATGGCTCATATTTTTAACTACTAATATACTCATTTGTATTTCTCCTTACTTTAGTATGATTTTACATATTTATATTATTTGCATTTGTAATTATTTACTTATTTATATTAATTTGATGTTATCTATCAATTTTCGACTAAAAAAATAGTCCATTATTTACATAATTATCTTTATTTCAACTATATATATAAAAATGGCACATACATAAGTGTAATTTATAATTGACCTTATGTCAAAACAAATTTTTATATTTCATATTACAAATTAATTCAGTGTGGTATACTACTATAGATAAATAACTTGATAATTATAATTAAAACTATTATGAAACTATAAAAACATATGAGGCATAATATATTGTTATATTGTGTCTCGCTAAAAAGTACAGGAGGAATTTAGAATGGCTTGTAAATTTTACTTATATAAAGGAAGAGGTAGAAATTCAGAAAATGGACATCTTTGGATATATGCTAATGAAATCGAAAAATTTGATGGCGAATATGAAAACGGAGATATAATACAAGTATACAATTTTAGAAATGAGTTTATAGGAAAAGGTTATATAAATGATGTTTCTAAAATTGCCATAAGAATAATGACAAGAGATATTCACGAAGAAATAGATGAAGAGTTTTTCAGAAAGAGGCTTCACGCTGCATGGGAATATAGAAAAACAGTTATAGATACTTCTAGCTGTAGATTTTTGTTTGGAGAAGCAGATTTTGTACCAGGCATGATAATAGATAAATATGAGGACTATTATGTTATTCAATCCTTAGCTCTTGGAATAGATAAATATAAAGCTATAGTTGTTAAAATATTAACCGATGAGTATGGTGCAAAAGGTGTATATGAGCGAAGTGATGCTAAAGTTCGTGAGCTCGAGGGAATGGAGCAAACAAAAGGATTTTTAACAGAGCCTTTCGATACTACAATAGAAATCATCGAAAACGGAGTTAAATATGACGTTGACATTGAAAATGGTCAAAAGACTGGCTTTTTCTTAGATCAAAAAGAAAACAGGGCAGCTATTCAAAGATTATGCAAGGGTGCTGATGTTTTAGATTGTTTTACTCATACAGGATCCTTTGCACTTAATGCAGGTATAGCCGGAGCTAAAAGTGTACTTGGTGTAGATATATCTGAATATGCAGTAGAATTTTCGAGAAAAAATGCAGAGCTTAATGGTCTTTCAGATATCGTTAAATTTGAATGCCACAATGCCTTTGATATATTAAGAGAATGGTCAAGAGAAGAAAAAAGACAATATGATGTAGTAATACTAGACCCACCAGCTTTCACAAAATCTCGTTCCACTATAGATGGTGCAACAAGGGGCTACAAAGAAATTAACCTACGTGGTATGAAATTAGTTAAACCAGGTGGATATCTTGTAACTTGCTCTTGCTCTCACTTTATGAAACCTGATATGTTCGCAGATACTATCGCTGATGCAGCTCTAGATGCTAAAAGAACGCTTAGACAAGTAGAGTTCAGAACTCAAGCAGCAGATCATCCAATACTTTGGAATTCTGATGAATCTTACTACTTAAAGTTCTACATATTCCAAGTGGTATAAAAGTAAGAAAGTATATATTACTACAGATGCTTTCACGTAATATATACTTTCTTTCATTTAAATCTAAATATAAATCTTATCCCTATTAATTTTATGTGTTTACAACTACATAACTTAATAAATTATGTTATTTTTCTATTTTTATACGATACCGTATTCTCTCTAAAGTATAGTCCCATCTTTATATTCTGGAACAATATCTATAGTATCCTTTTGGCAGCAATATTCTAAATCCGAAGAGAGACCTAACTGCATAATTGTTTTATAGTGATTTGCGTATTTTATAAAATTATGAATATCCTCATTGTTCTTATAGATGTAATGAGAAGTTACAGATATGTCTGTTAGTTCTATTTCTACTAGTTTTAATACACAATCTATTATGTACCCACTACATAGAAAATCATCTATAGAAAATTCACCATAAGTACCCGCATTAACTATTACTACATCTTTATTTAAAGACACTATTCTACTTGCAATGGCTTTGGCATTTAGCATTGCCCCTATTAGGATGTTACTAGCACCACTGCAGCCTTTTATAGCTTTAGTACCATTAGTAGTAGTCATAACAAGTGTTTTGCCTTCAATGGACTTTCTGGTGTATTCAAGTGGAGAATTAGAATAATGAAAACCTTCTATCTTTAATGCATTTCTCTCTCCCCCAAGCATAAATTCTTCTTTACTATTTTTAACAATTTCAGATGCATCGTCAACTGTCAAAACAGGAATTACGCCTTTGCACCCATTATTCATTGCAGTGACTATTACACTAGTTGCTCTAAGCATATCTATTACTACCACGATCTTATTTTCTATTTTTTCTTTTTTTATATCATCTGCGGAAATTATTATATCTATTTTCATATGTTCTATCCCCTTTATAATAATATTAGTTCTACGTTAACTAATATTATTATAGTACATATTTATGTTCATATTATCTCGTATACTGAAATTATTATATAAAGTTTCCCATGTATATGAGTTAATATGCATATAATAATATTCTTAGTTATCTGTACGCCATTATTTTCTTATAACAAATAAAAGACTCCACCTGGAGCATAAATCTCCTTGTGAAGTCTCTTTCATTACATCACAACAGGTGATGTCCTTTTAAAGCAAACTCCTTTTCCCTTAGAGAACGCTAGCAATATATACTTTCGTTATTGCGTATCTAATAAAAAAAGTTATTCTACCTTATTTCCTTTCCATATCAAAAAGGCTATAAGAAACACTGATGCATCTTTGAAATTTCTAATATCAAAATTTGTCTCTTTCTTAATTTTATCTAGTCTATAAATTAATGTATTCCTATGAACATATAATTTTCTAGCTGCATCGCTTATATTAAGACCGCAATCCACAAATTGCTCAATAGTTACAATCATTTGACTATCAAAAGCATCAAATTTATCTTTTAACATGTATAACAGTTCCTGCTTAATTTTAGGATCTACATTGTATACAATTTTCTCAAATAACATCTTATTGTAATTAAATATATGGTCTTTTATATCAAATTTTTTACCAAGTATCATACACTCGATTGCATCATTATATGCTTTCTTAATCCCTTTTATATCATAAGTTATATCACCATAGCTTACATAACATTCACAATACAAATCAGATGAGATAGATTCCTTAATACTTTCTATATGTTGCTCAACTTCTGAAAATTCACCAATCACAATAATACTATCATTATAGATTAAACTTACGACTGCCTCATTATCATATATTTGTTTTATGATGCTCAAAGCTTCATACTTGCTTCCATTAACGCTTATTGATATAACGTAACATCCATTCTTAAGAAAAGGCAAATTAAGATTAATGTTATCAATTGATATCTCTTTATTCTCTAAGATATCGATAACTGCTTGTTCTTTAGAAAGAAAAATTTGGGTATACTTATTTTCAATTGTATATTTGAGCAAGGCTGTACAATTTTCATACTGCTTTTCTAAACTAATTATGCTTGTTACACGTCCAAGCATAATATTAAAGCTAAACGTATGTGAATTTTTAACATCTAAGTCACTAATATACAACTGATTACCATCCTCGGTAACTACATTAAATGGTATTTTAGAAGAATGACTTAAATTCTTTAAGAATTCAGTAAAATTGTACATTTTCAGTTGCCCCCTATATTATAGTAATTTCAGTTTCTTTATCAAATATATGAATTTTATTTATATCTAGAGCTATTTTAATCTTATCTCCAACCTTAGCCATAGATGATCCATTAACTCTTACGACAATGTTTGTATCTCCTTTTGACATATAAATATTAGTCTCTGCTCCCATAAGCTCTACAACTTCAACTTTAGCTTCTACAATTGCATCTTTATGAGCCTCAAGGAAAGTAACACCATCATCAATATCTTCTGGTCTAATTCCCATTATAACAGTTTTACCTATATATGATTTTTCTTTTATAATTTTAGCTTTGTCCTCTGGAAGTACTATAGTTTCGTTATCAAAAGTAATAACAATATCACCATTTTGTTCTAAAACTTTAGCTTCCATAAAGTTCATTTGAGGACTTCCTATAAATCCAGCAACAAATATATTAACTGGGTGCTCATATATGTTATGTGGAGTATCTACTTGTTGAGCTAGACCATCCTTCATTACAACTATTCTTGTTCCCATTGTCATAGCTTCTGTTTGATCATGAGTTACATATATAAATGTTGTTTGAAGTTTATGATGTAGTTTTGATATTTCTGTTCTCATTTGAACTCTAAGTTTAGCATCTAAATTTGATAGTGGCTCGTCCATTAAAAATACCTTTGGATTTCTAACTATTGCTCTTCCGAGTGCTACCCTTTGCCTTTGTCCACCTGATAGTGCCTTTGGTTTTCTATCAAGTAAATGTTCTATATCAAGTGTTTTAGCTACGTCAGTAACCTTTTGTTTTATTTCATCTTTTGGCATCTTTCTTAGTTTTAGACCAAATGCCATGTTATCATATACAGTCATATGAGGATACAATGCATAGTTTTGGAAAACCATAGCTATATCCCTATCCTTAGGTGCCACATCATTTACAATTTTATCGCCGATATATACTTCACCTTTTGATATCTCTTCAAGACCTGCTATCATTCTTAAAGTTGTTGATTTACCACAACCTGATGGTCCAACGAAAACTATAAACTCTTTATCTTCTATTTCAAGATTAAAATCCTTAACCGCTGTTACATTGCCATCATAAACCTTGTATATGTGCCTTAATGATAAACTTGACATAATATATTCCCCCTATATGTTTGTTTTAAATGATTTTCAATATATGTATATTGTAATCCTTTAAATCATATTTATCTATTCTCAATACCCCCAAAAGTGGTGAAGTTAATTTGTAGAAAGATACAAATTAGTACCATAGTAATAGTTAACATTGTTTATCAATATTGTTAGCTTATAAAATTTTTTCCTTGATATAAATCTAATTCCTTCAATTTATTGTCTATGGCATTTAAAACTTCCCATTTTTTCAAACTCCACTTAGGACCTATTAGTAGTTTCCTTGGTGAGTCACCCGTTAATCTATGAATAACCATATCAGGTGGAAGCATAGATATTGTTTTACAAATAATATCTACATATTCCTCTTGCGTTAAAAATCGGAGTTTTTTTTGCTTATATATTTCCACCATAGGTGTATTTTCCATAAGGTGAAGCAAGTGTAGCTTTATACCCTTTATATCTTTATGTGAGACATAATCAATTGTTTTAAGCATATCCGAACTACTTTCTCCAGGAAGTCCAAAAATAGTATGAACCACCACATCAATGTTTCTTTTATTCAGCTGGATTAAAGCCTCTTCAAACTTAACCAACTTATAACCTCTATTAATAATTTTAGCACTTTTATCAGAGCTTGTCTGAAGTCCTAATTCAACCCATGTATACACTCTATTTGAATATTCCTCTATTAAGTCTAATACATCATCATCTAAACAATCAGGTCTTGTCGCTATCGCAAGAGCCACTACCCCCTCTTGTAATACTGCTTCCTCGTATTTCTCTTTTAATACTGCAACGCTTGCATATGTATTTGTATATGCTTGAAAATAAGCAATATACTTTCCTGATTTCCATTTCTTACTCATCATAATCTTTATATCTTCAAATTGCTTTGTAATAGAAAATATCCTATCCCCAGCAAAATCTCCGGAGCCCCGCGCGCTACAAAACAAACACCCCCCACTACTTATAGTTCCATCTCTATTAGGGCAAGAAAACCCACCATCTAAAGCAATTTTAAAAACCTTACTACCAAATTTTTCTCGTAAAAAATAATTTAAGCTATGATATCTTTTGTCACTCCATAAATTCTCCACTAGATTCTTCCTTTCTTATTTAAAAAATATTAAAATAAATAACTAGCTCCTTGACTAGTTATTTATTTTATAACCTTATGTTAATTATACCTTATACTCCATAGTGAGTATATTACTTATAATTTTTTTACGGTGAAATCCTTTAAACTCAATTTCCATTTTCCAATAATATCTCCTTCTGACCCATCAGCATTTGATTTAGGTATTACTTCATATGTCATATTATCATCACCAAAAGAAGAAAATATTATTTGAACCTTTTGTATAGGATAATCCTTTTCAAAATTAACTGGGATCATATCTCCACTATCTACGTTATAAACTCTAATACATTTCCCCGTTTTCTCACTATTATATTGTACAAGTAAAAATTTCTCATCTTTTGAAAATGTCATAAATTCTACTTTGCAATCAAATAATAAATCTATTGGTATTAAGTCCTTTCCAATTGGTTTTTCTTTTGCCATTACTCCAGATCCAGATCCTCCGCCTTGGGGAGATTGACCTGATGATTGATCAGCACCCTGAACTTCAAGAGATTCATCAATGTTAACAATACCTATAAAGGAATTTTTATTGTAAGTACTAAATGTAATTTTATCCCCTTCATAGCTAAAATTCATAGGTCCAAATTCTTTTAATGGTACCAATATTTTATATAGCCTTGCTGCATCATCTTTTGAGTATGCATATTTAGGAATTCCTGATACATCAATAATTAAATTTGTCTTAACATTTTTTTTATCGCGAAATCTAATACCTGTACCTTCTAGAAAAGCTTCCTTTTGTGGTGCATTAGTAATTTCACCTATTTTATATTCAGCTCCATCTTTAACAATTTTAATAGTGTACTCATCCATATTAGACAATGGAGTATTATTTGAGGTTCGAGTAACTCTTACCTTAAAAACTCCACTTCTACCAACTTCATTGCTTTCTGTGACTTTATAGCCTTTTATCTTCATATTACTAATTGGCAAATTAATAGCTTTGCGTTGCAAGTCCTTAGTATATAATTTTTTACCATTTTCAAAATCTTCTTTCATTATAAAATTCATATAACTCTCAACTACATTATTAGCAGTTTTAATTTCAAAAGTATTTACTTTTGGTTTTTCTTCCTCTTTATTTGTACATCCCACAACAGACAAAATACAAAACAGTATTAATAAACAGCTTACAATTTTTTTCAATATTTTCACTCCCTTCATTTAATTTTTAATTATAAGAAAATATAATAACAAATGTACTTTAAGATAATTTATTATAATTATAGTTTCCCTCAAACTAAATTTTTAATTTACAAAATTATTATTTTTTATCGAAATCATTATTTTTTATCAAAACTATTGTTTTTTATTTAATAACACACATATATTTATAAATATAAGCATCTTATTTAAGTATGACTCTAAATATAATAATTCTATGGAGGAGATATTTTGAAAAAAACGCTTGGTTTAATATTTCAAACTGCAGCTGTATTTATTGGTACCATAGTAGGTGCTGGACTTGCTTCTGGTCAAGAAATAACACAATTTTTCAGTACTTACGGATATGTGAGCTTTTGGGGAATTCTCGTATGTTGTTTAATTTATATTGTAATAAGTTCAATTATTGTTTCTATTAGTCTAAAATATAAATTGAGCTCCTATACTGAGCTTATAACACTCGTAAGCCCAGGTTTTTTTGGTATAATTACAGACATATTCACAAGTTTTTTCTTAGTAAGTGGTGCTGCCGTAATCTTAGCTGGAAGTGGTGCACTTCTTCATCAATATTTTGGCATTTCAAAATGGGTGGGTATTTTACTTATGTCGATAATTTCTTTATATACTGTGCTTAAGGATACTAAAGGATTGATAACTATAAATTCATTTATAGTTCCTACCCTAATTACAATTATTTTAACCATATTTGTTTTGTATTTATTCTTTTATAAAGATATGGTAAGTGCTACTTATATAAAGCAAATTCCATCTTATAAAAATAATATAATGCCTATGCAATGGTTTTTTTCAGCTTTGCTTTATGCCGGTTTTAATATGCTATGTTGTAGTGGCGTACTCGTCCCTCTAAGTCAAGAAATTAAATCTAAACGAGTACTTATTCCTGGTGTTATATTAGGTGCATTAGGTCTAACTGTCTTATGCTATTTGATAAATATAATGCTTTTATTAAATATTCCTCAAATTTTTAAATATGAAATTCCCCTTCTTTATATAACACACCGTTTTGGTATGTTAATGCAAATTCTTCTACTTTGTGTAATCTTTTGTGAAATGTTTTCAACTGAGGTTTCCAACATATATAGTGTAGGGAAAACCTTAGAAAAAAAATTCAATATTTCTTATAAACGAGCTGTCTTACTAATACTAGTTATAGCTTTACCAGTTTCTCAAATTGGTTTTAAAACCTTAATCAAAGTTCTTTACCCTGGTTTTGGTGCAATAAGTTTCATATTTTTAATTCAATGCATTTTATTTTATAAAAAAACTACTAAAAAACAGAATTGACATTATATATATGGAAGTTGTACAATTCTTATATGTTCTAAGGCTTGTAATTATAGAGCAAGGAGATAAAGATGATAAATAAAGATATCCCAAAATTAGATGAACTAAATTCTTTAAAACTAAAAAGATGCAATTTATGTCCTAGGAAATGTTTCGTTAATAGATTAGACGGCGAATTAGGGTATTGTAACGCATCTAAGCATATAAAAGTAGCAAAAGTATCCCTTCATCATTGGGAAGAACCTTGCATCTCGGGTGAATTAGGCTCTGGCACTGTCTTTTTTTCAAATTGTAATCTACAATGTGTATTCTGTCAAAATTATAAAATAAGTCATGATGGCTATGGAAAAACAATATCTATAAATCGCCTTAGTGAAATTTTTCTAGAGCAGCAAAGAAGAGGGGCCCTGAATATAAATTTAGTTACACCTACTCACTATGTACCACAGATAATAGAATGCTTAAAAATAGCTAAATGCGATGGCCTCAATATTCCTATTCTCTATAATTCAAATGGATATGAAAATATAGAAACCATTAGGTCTCTTAATGGACTTATTGATGTTTACCTTCCAGACTTGAAATATTACTCAGATAGATATGCCCTTAAATATTCAAAAGCACCTAATTATTTTAATACTGCAAGTAAAGCTATTACCGAAATGGTGTCACAAGTAGGAAAAGTAAAATTAGATAATAAGGGAATAATTCAAAAGGGAGTAATAATTAGACATCTAATGCTACCCGGCTTATTATTTGATTCTAAAAAGGTAATAGACTTCATACATACTACTTTTAATGATGATGTTTATATTAGCTTGATGAATCAATATACACCTATACATGTAGCGACTAAATATCCTGAAATAAACAAGACAATAAACCCGGATCATTATAATGCTTTAATAAACTACTGCTTAAACTTAGGGATAACAAAATGTTTTATTCAAGATAGTGGCACTTCGTCAGCTGATTTTATACCTGATTTTAATTTAAGTGGAATATAGGAAATAACCTTCTAATCTATGTGATTTTCTATTAATTAAAGGCCCCCATGATTTTAATCATGGGGGCCTTTAATTATTCAATGTAAGTTTCTATATTCTGATCTTTATGAAAATTGAATTTTAAATTTTTAAAAGAAAAATATAAAATAAAGGCAAATACCACGCCCGCAAGCACATCTGCAAAATAATGTTGCTTTATAAACATAGTAGATACAATTATAGAAGCAGACATTATAATACAAATCACCTTAATATATTTACTGACCTTTTCTGATTCATAAATATACAATGCTATAAGTACTGAATTTAAAACATGAATACTTGGGAAACAATTATAGGGGTTATCCGCCTCGTATAAGTTCAAAACCAAATTGCTGAAGAAATCTGTACCTGTTATCATTGGCCTTTGAACATAAGTTGGATAAAAATAATATATTATATAGCATGTAATCATTCCTAAGTTTAAAGTTATAAGTAATTTAAAATACTTTTCTTTATCCGATATACATAAAATAACTGAAAATATTGCTATAAATATATACCAAGATATATAAGGCAATATAAAAAACTTATTAAAAGGTATGAATTTATCTACAAATGTAAATACATCATTATTATTTCCTCTATATTGATTAAGCAAAGGATAAGTCAAACTTATTAATGGTATGCTTAGTGCAAATAATCCTCTTTTAATAACATCCTTCCATTGATTTGTTATGACTTTCTTTTGTAATTGTTCCATCTTTTTTCTCCTACTTCCCTAATACTAACTATATCTTATATTTCTTTAAATCATCTTTAAATGAACTTGTTATTTTTTTAAACTCATATATACTGTCTATTAGTTTCTTTATTTCGTTTGTATAAGTTGCAACACTTGCGCTTACCTCTTCTGATGCTGCAGAATTCTCCTCTGAAATTGCAGCTAAAGACTCTATTGTTCCATATATTTTTCCAATAGACTTAGCTTCTCTATCTAAATCGTTTATAGTATCTATCATTGCTTTAGATACTGTTCTAACAGACATAGTAGCCTCATAACTTATATCCCTTACATCTTCTAGTCCCTTAGTTTCATTTTGCAAGATATCATATTGATCACCGATTTTATCAACAAGTACATTTATATCCTTAACAAACTCAATTAGATTGCTGTTGATTTCTTCTACAGCGCTCTTTGACTGTTCTGCAAGCTTTCTAACTTCATCTGCAACAACAGCGAAACCTTTTCCTTGTTCACCTGCACGTGCAGCCTCTATTGATGCATTGAGGGCAAGTAAGTTTGTTTGTTCAGAGATTTGAGAAACAATTGATACTATGCTTGTTATGTCATGAGCCTTGGTTTCAAGCTTTATGCCATTATCTTTAACTTCTTGAAATTTTTCTAAAGTTCCAAGTATATTTTTACTCGTTTTATCTACACTTTCATAGCTATTATTTATCTTTTCAAGAGCTTTTTCTAATTCATCCTTGTTGTCATTCTCATTTTTAACAATGTCTGTAAGTGACCTAATATTATCATTTAAAATTAGAACAGCATTCTCGGTACTTTCCGCCTGACTTACAGAAGTATCAGCCATTTGCTCAACTACTCCTGATATGTCCTCCGATGTATCTTTCATTCTACTAGAAATCGTATTTATGTTTTGAGCAAAAGTATCCATCTCATCAGTTACACCTTTAAACTCAACAAAATCTGCTCTAAATCCTTTTTTATATTTCTTAATGTTTTTGTATAACTCTTCATACTCATCACTAGTAACAATATCTCCATCTTCAACATAATTATTGATATTAATTTGGTCAATAGTTTGCATAATTAACTTTGTAGGCCTTCCCATTATATACGATGCAAGACTTGCTGCTACACCAGAAATGATAGAAACACCTAATACTTTTAAGATATCACCTGTACCACTTAATATCATTGCTCCAATTAAAGCTATAATAAAAGTTAATAGACCTACTTTACCATGCGTAGTCTTAATAAAGCCTAATGATAGCATTTTATTGATTTTATATGTTTTTTTATAATAAATGTCTTTATCAAATGTTAACTTTAAACTTAAACTATCCGAGGTCTTTTCTAATTGCTCAATTTGAACTTTCTCATTAAAATACTCAAATGTTCCATCTAAAAGTCCTAAAAAGTAATCAAACATTGCTCTCTTAGAATTATAAGTAAAAACGGCCTCTCTACTTGAAATAGGTGTTATTCCTACTATTGGCGGTTTAGCCCCTACGAACTTTTTTGTCATCACAACATGTATATCAAACAACGATTTTAAAAACGAGTATACATTTTCTGTGTTAAAAAATGCAGGAAAATCTCTCCATAGCACATCAATAGCTATATTCTGATTTTTCGATATATCGCTAATTACATTTTTAACTTTTATATCATCTACGTTCTCCACTGGCGAAAATATTTTGCGAGAACTCCACCCCACAGATTCCATCGCATTATTAACCATTCCATCACCATAAAGTTTTCTACATGTTTTCATCCAAGTAGCTACTACTGTTCCTTTCATAACTCCAATCCCCCTCTTTATATACCTTCTGTACATTTGTTTATCTAGATTAATAAATTATTTTTTTCATATACACTAAATAATATTGCTTGTCTCATGCATACTATTTATTATAAACTAACAGTAGTGTTTTGTTAATATAATTAATAATTTTTTATTTTGTCTACAACTAATGCTATTTTTCATTTGTATATAATATGTCTACCATAAAAAAATATGACTCACACTGGAATAATGCTTCCATTGTAAGTCATATCATTATCACTAAGGTTGTAATTATAACTTAAACTGTATGCTATCTAGTTTTGCAATTACCTTAATGTCATTGTGTGGAACTGTATCAGTTTTTAATGAAATCCTATTACTTATTAGCAATACTTTGTTGCTATCTAATTTCTTTATTTGCCTTAAAACTCTTTGCCCATTATAATCTACTAATGAGATAGCATTGTTTTCTATCTCATGAGTCAGATGAGCAAAAGCTACATCTCCACTACAAATTCTAAACCCGAGCATATCATCATTTTCTATTTCTAAAAATAGTACTTTATCTTGAGCATATCCTTCTACTTTATTTGATATTATTGGCATTTGTTTCATACCTATGGCTTTAACTAAATCATATTTATAAATGGCAACATCTTTTAATACTGAGCTAAATGCGTCATTCCAGACTTCATTTACTTTTCCGGCAATTGGTCTGTCGAGTTTTACTTCTCTTTCCTTAGTCTCCGGAGTATCCTCAAAAGCTACAGATCTATCTTCTATTTCTTCTCCTAAAATTTTAGATATTTTCTCTAAAAGTTTTTCATTTATAACCTTTTTTCCCATTTCGATATCATTAATAAAGCTTTCAGAAACTCCAATCTTTTTACCTAACTGCTTTTGACTTACTTTTTTTATTTCTCTTACTTGTTTAATCCTATCTCCTACTCTGCTCATAATTCTCCGCCTTTCCAATTGAATAGTTGTTTTTAATCATTTAATTACAATTCTACACCATTTCTCGTCTATATAAAAATTTTATTTAAAATTTATAATTATGTATACAACGAAATATAAATCCTCTGCTTATAGCAGAAGATTTATATTTCGCACCATATACTTTATTTACTTTTCTTGTAAGCTTCTCTTTCTGCAATAAGATGATGCATAAGATAACTAACTGTCCACTTAATAGATGTTGGTGTTACTGCCGCAAGTATTGTATCACTGCTTTTAATTTGTCTTATGTCATCAATTAGCTCATACAATTCCTTATCCACAAAACTACTAAATATAAGTAATTTTTCATTAGGTAATTTGCTATTATCTTTCGTTTCTTTGATATCTTGTAATACTTTCCTAATTGTTACATTACCCATGTTTTTCTCAATTACTCTGCAAGGTAATATATTTTGTTTTACTAGTAAATCATTAAGCCTTTCTTCCTCTTCGCCCGTTAGTCCATATGCAAGGATAACTTTTTCATTAATAAGATCCACACTATATTCCCCCTACAATTAAATATTTCTATAATCTAACTTAAATATATTTACTACATTTTATTTGGTTCACTGTACTCAATTCCTAAAGTATCAACACTCATACTTTTTATTTTTTGCTCTTTATTGGGTTTATCTCTAAAATCTCTTTTTACCTTCGCTATTTCTAAAGCATATTCCATGCCCTCAGTTACTTTACCAAAAGCTGCATAACTTCCATCTAAATGATAAGAATTAGCTACCATTATAAAGAACTGGCTTCCTGCTGAGTCTGAATCATTAGATCTAGCCATTGATAAAACACCTATTGAATGTTTTAAATCATTTTTAAACTTATTAGAAGAAAATTCACCCTTTATAGAATAATCCGGTCCACCAACGCCTGTTCCTTCAGGACAACCACCCTGAATCATAAATCCTGGGATTACTCTATGAAAAATAAGTCCATTATAAAAACCCTTGTTTATAAGGCTAATAAAATTATTTACCGTATTTGGTGCAACTTCTGGATATAACTCAGCCTTTATCACTTTTCCATCTTGCATATTAATTGTTACTATTGGATTCATATATTTACCTCTCCTTTTGTTATGTATTCATTATAAATTATATCACATTTTATATCATTTATTATTTTATATATATAAGGACACTCTTAAAGATAATTAGTGAAGCCCTAACTATTCTTAAGAGTGTCATGCTATTAAGACTTAAATGTTTTCTTCACCAACGCTTATCCGTAAACTCATTTTTTCTTGTGGTTCTTCTAATTTTATTTTGATATTTCCTCCGGGAAGTATTATTAAAAAATATTCTTCTAACATGTCAATCTCTCTATTTATACCAATATTAACTATATCTATTTCTAAGTTATCTAAGGTTTCTGCTTTGTCATACTCATATCCGATGTTTAAACTTCCGAATTTAGTTGTATCTTTCAATTGCCTATCATCATTTGCAATAATTAAATGCGCAGTGTTCTTATTTTCTTCAAATTTACATACTAAATGATTTATAACACATAAGCAATTATTTTGCACTGGATTATCTATAGTTATGCAATTAATTTTATTTTCTTCTTCAATTTTCATATTAAATGTATCCTGCTCTACGTGGTATTCGTTGTGTTTTTTTAATTGAAATACTCTCATTTCATCACCTTATTTCTGTTGTTTCTTTGTATAGTTTATTCTATTCACCTAGTCCTACTATTGCTATGCTTAATTTTAATTTATAAGCGTGTTTTGTATCCACACTTAAAAACAAAAACAGCCTAAAACTATTTAATTAGTTTTAAACTGCTTTTATATGTATCTTAAGGCCTTGTAATAGGATTATAGTTTTAATAATTTATAGCTTAAATCTATTGTATTATCATCTATAGAGGAACTATATATAGTCACCATACCCTTTGTCTTCTTTTCATTTAAAAGATTATTACGAATAAGTTGCCTTTTTAGTTGATTAACCGTACCTATACTTCCATCAATTATAATGGTTTTTTCTCCAACAATCTTCATTAATTCTTTTCTTATAAATGGATAGTGAGTACATCCAAGGACTATAGCTGCTACATCTAAATGTCTAAACTCTTTTAACTTTCCTTCTAAGTACTCCTTAATCTCATCGCCCTCTATAATTCCATTTTCGATGAATTCAACAAGTCCAGCACAAGGTAAAGGTATTATATCAACTTCTTTGTTGTACAACTTCATTAATTTATCAAACTTTTTTTCAGTTAAGGTCATAGGCGTTGCCATAATAATTACGCTTTTTCCCTTACTAACTGCTACAGCAGGTTTTAGTGCTGGCTCTATGCCAATTATAGGTATATCCCTATATTGCTTGCGAAGTTCATCAATAGCTGCACTAGTAGCGGTATTACATGCAATCACTACTACTTTTACGCCTTTTTCTATTAGAAAATCTACTGCTTTGAAAGTTAATTTTTTAACTTCATTTACACTTTTAGTTCCATAGGGTGCATTTAATGAGTCTCCAAAGTAAACAAAGTCTTCGCTTGGAAGTACCTTTAAGGATTCCTTTAACACACTTATTCCGCCTACTCCTGAATCAAAAAATCCTATTGGCCTTTCTCTATTATTCACGTTATCACCACCATATTAAAATTAACTATTTTACATGTAATCTATAACCAAATAAAGATATTTATTGTTATTTAAGCTTTTATTCGTCACATATACACTTTCTCTTAAATAGTATATTATTGAGTCTAACCATTTAACTTAAATTATACCATAAAAGGAGGAAGTGTTATGCCTTCAGGACCTAATTTATACAAAATTAAAGATTCAATAAGCAATGGTCTTGAGATTTTATCAAATAAGTCTGAAGATTTTATTGAAATATCTAAGCTTAAATATAAACTACATTTAGAAGAAAATAATATGGATGACCTCTATCGAGATCTTGGGAAAGAATTATATTCTATTTTCAAATCCAATAATCACATTAATGATTCTTTATTAGACTATTGTAACGCTTTAAAAAGAATAGAAAATCGTATAAAAAATCTTGATAAAGAAATTAACAAAGTAAATAGGATCAAATAAAATATTAAAACACTTTAAACTGCACCCTACGCTTGTAACAAGGTGCAGTTCACTTCTATTTAAAAACATCTAATTTACATATTATCTTTTGTCTTCTTCAATTTTATTATAA
>Ga0209123_1002054_pt1 | contig 18032 bp, 14 predicted proteins | sample BarGraIncu00431A_FD_184500 | JGI IMG/M metagenome (GOLD analysis project Ga0209123, IMG submission 184500) | Arctic peat soil microbial communities from Barrow, Alaska, USA - Barrow Graham LP Incubations 004-31A (SPAdes) (version 2) | ecosystem: Environmental > Terrestrial > Soil > Wetlands >... | reverse complement strand
TAACATTTCTATATCATTTATACCATCCCCAAATGCATAGCTATTTTCTACAGGAATATTTAAATGCCCAAGTACTTTCATAATTCCTGATGCTTTTGTTTCCATGCTAGAATAAACTTCAAAAATGTTACTTGATATATTATGATTGCAATCAAATCCAGCCTCTTGTAATGATAAACAATACTTTTCCGCTTCTTTACTTTTGCATAACATCTCCATTTTATAAATATTAATATCATTAATATTGTATTCACTCTTTATGTACTTTCTTGAAATACTAAAACCATCATAATATTTTCCTAGCTCTTCATACTCACTCTTCATATATGAATATTTTTCACCTTGCAATATATACTCAATATTATATTTTTCAAAATTATTTATTATTTTTTTTACAACATCTTTCTTAATTTCTTGTTTGTAAATTAATTCTTCTCTAACTACTACTTGTGCACCATTAGTAAACACAAAACCATCAAACTCAAATTTTAACAATTCTTCACTTATAAACGCATAGGGTCTACCAGTTGCAATAAAGATATAATTACCTTGGGATTGTAGTTTTCTAATAGATTTTTTAACTCCTTTCGTGATTTCTGTAATGCCTCTTGTACAATCAATTAATGTACCATCTATGTCAAAAAATATTGCTTTTTTCATATTTTATTCTCCTCTTTAGTAATTTAATAAAAAATTTTATATCCTAACTATATAATAAAACATCAGTTACAACTTGTCCAATATTTATGCCGAAATAAAACATGGGATCTTTCTTATATCGAAATATCCCACGCCTTATTTTTTATATTACTTTTATAAAACCATAAGTAGTAATAAAATCTCATTTATTTTTCAAGTTTGTAAGCACTTGAAATATGTTTTTACTTAGGCTCCATTATCAGTTTTTCAATATCTGATGACATATCTTCTGGTTCAGTTGTAGGTTCATATCTAGAAGCTATACTACCATCCCTGTCAATAAGAAATTTTGTGAAATTCCATTTTATTGAATTATCTTCCATAAATTCATTAAACTTACCCTTAAACATTTCATTAAGTTTTTTCCCAATAGGATGATTCAAATCAAAACCTTTAAAAGTAGTTTTTTCTGTAAGATATTTAAAAAGTGGAAGTGTTTTCTCTCCCCTTACATCACCCTTCTCAAATAATTGAAAACTTACTCCATAATTAGTTTTACAAAAATTTTGTATTTCAAGATTTTCACCCGGTTCTTGCCCAGCAAATTGATTGCTTGGGAACCCTAATATTTCAAAGCCCTTATCTTTGTATTGTTTATAAAGCTTTTCTAAACCCTCGTACTGAGGTGTAAATCCACATTTACTTGCCGTATTAACAATAACAAGTACCTTTCCCCTATACTGTTCTAGAGATACTTCATCACCGTCGATTGTAATTGCTTTAAAATCATAAATTGACATATGCTATCCCTCCATTTTATATGAATTTGATTATACAAACAATGCCTCTTAAATCATATGTTTTAATTCTTATATTTCACTTAATCAAAACTTTATAAATATTATAGTAACTTAATTAATTTTAATATTTATTTCTTGTTACAATCATTGTAACAGATAATAGTTATTAGTCAATAACTATTAGTTTATTTTGTCATCATATATTCTTTTTCATTAAAATTCAGGTTTTCACTAGATATTTGTGAATTCAGATAACATATTTCCAGGTATTCATCCTCCTCAAGTTGCCTTATATATTGATATTCTTTTATATACATAAATCGAATCATTGTTTCCTTTTGCTGTAAAAGTATATTCTCCTCATTATCAATATTTTTTGGAATCTTTTCTGCCTCAATTACCCTATCATTCCCATTATTAATTCTAATCTTATATGTATTAATGACATTTTCATTCCAATATTCTAAATGTATCGCTTGCAATATTATATTCCCACATTTTGAGCATCTTATGTATAGTTGCTGCCTTATTTTTTCAATAGTTACTTTGTTGTTATCACAATTTCTACATACAATAGTTCTAAGCATGTATAATCACCTCCACTATTTTTATGTGATAACTCAGAACTTTATGTCAAATAAAATAGCACCCATTTCTGAGTGCTTTAAATCCTTCAAAATTAAAGGAGAAATATATTCATACTATCATTTTTACTAATTCATCATATTGTTCTCTAGTTAAGGATATAATTGTTCCCCGAACTTTTATACCATTTGAAAACTTATCTTTAAGAATATCATTTTGTTTTACCTCTTCAATACTTATAGGAAACTGAATGTCTTTAGTTTTTATTACATCAATTACCTGAATTCCATCTTTATTGGAATGTCTTTCTTCTGTTATTTTACCTAGAGCAACAAGTTCTCTCTGTTTTCCTGAATTGTATCCAATAACTAAATCGCCCACTTTTACCTTTGAAAAATATTTTCTAGTCCCCCCTTGTTCATTTTGTGAACTCCATTCTTCCATCTGACCAATACCTATGTTTTTAGTCCAGCTCCAAGGACTTTTATCATCATGAGGGTTCGCATTTATCCACCAATAATTCATATTAACATCTCCTATTATTTTTTAATGTGTAATAATCACTTTTATGTTCACACCCAAAAACACTTTTCAACATTTGTATATTAGGTAAAAATAAGCTCCAAGGATATACCCCAGAGCATCATTAACTTTTCTTTAATTTATAAACACAACTTCGTTACAATTCTTACAAACTAAAATTAAAGTAGCATCATTACGGTTTTTAAATTCATATTTTTCAATTTTTTTATCAGTCCTTATATCTTCAACATTACCACATTTACAAAGTAATTTCATCAAGTTCCTCCTACTAAGCTGCTTGCTCAATTCATTATACCATAAATTGGAAACAATTGTAGTATTAATTTACTATTATGGAATGTTATATAAAGTTTTTAATGTTTTCAGTGCTTTTCATCTTATACATACCAATTAGAAAAAATGCTAGTGCAAAGGATACAATTATTCCAAGTAGTGGAACAATATCTACAAACGTTTTTCCACTTTGTAACTGACGAATAGCTTCTAATGCCCATGTTTGTGGTAAAAAGTTGGCTATTTGCTGCATATATTTAGGCATGAGATCAATTGGCCAAAAGCACCCAGATAACATACAAGTTGGTGTTATTATTAAGGTGGCCATAGCCCCTGCTTGATTGGACGTGGTCGAAAAAGCAACTAATAAAATGCCTAATGTTACGCAAACAAGTCCAAACAAAACAAGTATTGCAAGTAGCTGCAAATCCGGTACTCCAGTAGTTAATTTTAAAATGTACTTTGATGCAAATATTACTAAAATTGATTGTGCTACCATTATACACATATTAGCAAGTATATTTGCCCCAATATATATTCTGCTACTAACCGGAGTCGTAAATATCCTAAAGTAGGTTTTCTCTTTTTTCTCCTTCAAAATAAGACCTGATGTTGTAGTGGCACCTTGAAGCATTAGCATTATTAAAAAGCCTATACTCTGAACAGTCTTTAATTTATCCATGGACTCATCCTTAACTATATTTTTATGCACTATAAGTGTCTGAACCTTAAACCCTTCATAAAGTTTATTAAAGGTTGCTCTATCTTTGCCTGACGCCTTCCCAAGCATTATCATGCTTTTAACATAATAATTAACATAGTTTTGAACCCAAGCGGTAGCCTCTTGGCCTTTAATTGAAGTTATTTGTATATTTCCTATTGTTCCATTTAAAACTGCTTCGTCAAAGTTTGTAGGTAATGTAATTACACAATCAACTTTACCTTCTGCAACAAAGTTATTTATGTCACCTTCTTTAACTTTCTGGATTTTAAATTTATCCTGAAGATTTAAAGCATCAACAAAATCTTCAGATATTACTCCGTTTGACGCTTTATTATTTATTCCTACTTTAATCTTTGGATCCATTGATGAATAAGCGGACATAACAAAAATAACAATTATAACTGGAAGAATTAAGTAGACTATAATACTAGACTTTTTTCTAAAGGTAATCTTTAATGTATTAAGTGTCAGTAAAAATAAATTTCTCATATTATACATTCTCCTTTCTGAACAACAAGGAAGAAATAGCAAGAAAGACTACTGCTATGATTATATTAATCATAATTGCATATGGAACCTTACTATAATTATTATTATAAATTACATCAAATATTGATCTGTTAACCCATCTTACAGGTGATAAATACGTTATTGCTTGAAAGGTCTTACTTCCAAAAGTATCTACACTCATGTAACTTCCACCGAGGAATACCATTACGGGAATCATGAAATTTAATACTCCATTCGCCACATTTTCATTTTTGAAAATAAAACCAAGACCTACACCTATGCTTATTGCCATTATTATCTGGGAAATAAAAATTATAAGTACAGTAAAAATATCATTTCCCCAATTTGCATGAAGAACATATTTGCTAAATAAAATAACAATAGCAATTTGAAGAATTGTGCCTATAACTCCCCCTATTGTTTTCCCTATAAGAAACTCATATTTTTTAACTGGACTTATTAAAATTCTGTCTCTAGTTCTTGAATTTTTTTCACTGGCAATTCCAAAAAGTCCAGTCATTCCTGCATACATAATTATCAGTGCTATTTCTGCTATTGTATAATAATCTAATGAGGATGGCTGAACTGCTTTATTAAGAGAAGTTATTGTAGAATAATTCGTTTTTTTATCACCTAGCAAACTATTGATTATACTTGGATTTACTTTACTAATATCCATAATCACATTAAATTCTTGTACATATGTGGATAAAATGCTTTCAACCACACCAGCCTTAAGGTCTTCTTGTCCACTCTTATAAAACTCTATTTTATTATTACTTTTCATTTCTATAATTGCATCATACTCTTTAGATATTAATTTCTTCTTAGAATCATCTATATCATTCATTTTGGTAAATTTTATTTTAAACTCTTTTCCTTTATCAATAAAAGCATTTTTAAAATTCTCAGAGGTAGTACCTTCTCCTTCAATATTATATAAAACTTTAGGTGTACCAATATCAATAGAACTAGTGAAAATCGAACTAAATGCTGCGCTAAGCACAACAATTAATGCTATTGGAAATAGTATCATCATTACCATTGATTTTCTGTCTCTAAAACTATGTTTTACTTCCTTTATAATTATAGAAATAATATTCATTTTTTCACCTCTAATCCCTTAATTTTCTACCGGTCAATGTTAAAAAGACAGTTTCAAGATCCGGTACTTTATTTTCAATATTTCTAATAGGAATACTATTATCTGTGAAATATAAAATTATCTTATCCAAATTATTAATTTCCTTTAAACTGTCAATCTTAATTTTGTTTTCATTGACAAAAACATCGGTAACTCCTTTTATTTCCTTTAACTGTTCTTCCTTTATTACCTTTCCATCAATAACTGTAACCTCAACAGTATTTTTATCTGTAACAATAGCTTTAAGTTCTTCTTTTGTGCCCGAAACAATAACCTTTCCGTGATCAATAATACTTATCATCGTTGAAATTGCTTCTATTTCTTCCATATAATGCGTCGTATAAATAATTGTACATCCTAGCTTATTTAATTTGACTACAGATTCAAGTATGTGATTCCTTGATTGTGGATCTATACCCACTGTAGGCTCATCCATTATTAAAAGCTTTGGTGTGTGAGCAATTGCACATGCTATATTTAATCTTCTTTTCATTCCCCCAGAAAAGCTAGCAGGGAAACTCTTAGCATTACCTTCTAGTCCAACAAATTCTAAAGCTTCTATTACTTTTTTATTTAATTCCTTACCTTTAATCCCATAAAGACTTGCAAAAAACTTTACATTCTCGTAGCAAGTTAAATCTTCATACACCGCTATGTCTTGAGGTACTACACCAATATTCCTCTTTGCGCTATTTGAGTTTTTCTTATTATCTACGAGAATTTCAATAGAACCTTTTGTAGTTGTTATTAAACCACAAATCATATTTATAATAGTGCTCTTACCTGCACCATTAGGCCCAAGTAAACCGTATATTTCTCCTTCTTTTATGGTAAGATCTATATTCTCAACTGCCGTAAAGTCTCCAAACTTTTTAGTCAATCCAATTATTTTTACAATATCCAAAATAATACCCCCTTAAAACTCTATATTTAATTATCTCTATACTTTTATTATATAAAAAAAAGACTTCCACTATAAGTATAGAAAGTCACTTTCTTAGTATGACAAAAGTCATATTTTAATTATTACCACCTTTTAAATAAAATTATGAATAAATATCTGATAACTCTACTCGTATATTTTCATTTTCACTTCTCACATTGCTATTATACATCTTACTTTCATTAGTTATCTTTGTAACCGGTAGCAATACTGTAAACTTACTTCCTTTTCCAAATTCACTCTGCGCATATATGCTTCCACCATGTAATTCTACAATAGATTTAACCAAACTTAAGCCAACACCAGTCCCTTCCGTATTTCTTGAAAGCGATTTATCTACCTGCTTAAATCTATCAAATATCATGCCTAAGTGCCTCTCCTCAATTCCTATACCATTATCTTTAACTGATATTTCAACAAATTCCTTGCCATCCTTAATATCTACAAATATTTCATCCCCTTTATCTGTAAATTTTATAGCATTTGATATAAGGTTTAGTACTATTCTCTCTATTTTTTCTGTGTCACAAGCAATAATTTTTTCTTCTACATCTGTATCAAAAATTATATCCAAACCTTTACTATCAGTCAATGTAGTTACAGACATTACTATTTCTTCTACAACTGTCACTATATTATTATTAGATAAATTTAATTTAAAGAATCCTGCTTCAATTTTTGATAAATCAACTATGTTATTAATAAGTTTAGACAATCTATAGGAGTTTTGCTTAATTGAATCTATATATTTAATAATTTTATCCTTTTTATCATCCAATGATCCACTCTTACAATACATATCAAACAGCTGTGCTGTTGAAAAAATAACATTTAAAGGCGTTTTAAGTTCATGTGATATGTTAACAAGGAATTCTCCCTGTGCTTTATTTGCAATTATTAACTCTGCCGCCCTTTTTTCTTTCTCTCCATTTTGAAATGTAAGCTCTTTATTAGCTATAATTAGCTCCGCTGCCCTTTTTTCTTTCTCTTCATTTTGATATGTAAGCTCTTTATTTGCAATTATTAACTCTGCCGCCCTTTTCCCTTTTTCCTCATTTTGATATGTAAGTTCTTTATTGGCAATAATTAATTCCGCTGCTCTCTTTCCCTTCTCTTCATTTTGAAAAATAAGTTCTTTATTAGCGATGATTAGCTCTGCAGCTCGATCTGCTTTCTCCTCGCTTTGGTAAGCTAATTCCTTATTTGCAATGACAAGCTCTGCCGCTCGATCCGCTTTCTCCTCGCTTTGGTAAGCTAGTTCCTTATTTGCAATAACAAGCTCTGCCGCCCTATCTGCTTTCTCCTCACTTTGATATGCTAGTTCCTTATTTGCAATGACAAGCTCTGCAGCCCTGTCCGCTTTCTCCTCACTTTGATATGCAAGCTCCTTATTTGCAATAACAAGCTCTGCAGCCCTATCTGCTTTCTCCTCGCTTTGATATGCAAGCTCCTTATTTGCAATAACAAGTTCTGCCGCTCTGTCTGCTTTTTCCTCACTTTGATATGCAAGCTCCTTATTTGCAATGACAAGTTCTGCCGCTCGATCCGCTTTCTCTTCACTTTGGTATGCTATCTCTTTATTTGCAATAATTAGCTCTGCACTATGATCTATTTCTTTATCATTATGAAAATCGAAATTATTACTAGCAATAGATAGCTTTACCACCCTAGATACGTTTCTCATGTTCATATTCCTCCATTTGTACTAATAGTTAAGTCATAAAATTATATTAATTTTATAATCTAGAAAATATGCTATTATGTCTAATCTAAATATTCAATTTAGTGATTTTTTTAATTTATATGTTATAAAAAATATATATCAATGATTTATTATACTTTATTAAAATTACAAGGACAACTATTTTCATATTTTTAAAAAAAAGCTGATAATAGAATCTATATTACCATATTACCATAATAAGTTACATTTTAGTATGTTTATGTTTACTTTATATATTATAAAATTAAAGCCCCTTTTGGTAAGGAGGCTTTAACTAATGATATAGATTAAATAGCATTTATTGCTAAGATTCGTTCTTTGGTCGCTACCTAGTTGCTCCAAATAAAAGTTTTAGCTGGAATATAATAATAAAAAATAAAGGATTTGTTACAAATGAATATCTCATTTGTAACAAATCCTTATATACTTAAAATAACCTTTCTTACTTATAAATAATAATTCCCTATCTTTAATTTACCCATATTGATGAACCTCTAGGTATTGTATTATAATACCATTTGGCCATATCTAGTGGCATTCTAATACATCCATGTGATACTCTTTTCCCTAAAGTTGAATCACATACTGCTCCCGCTGTAGTTAAAATTATTGAATGTAACATATAATTTCCACTATACCTTGTCCAATATTTCACTATGGCACCGGGACCTGCAACGAATGAAGATCCTTTATCTTGAATTGTAAATAATCCTCTCTTTGAAGGCGTAATATTGTTACCCGTTGCACATGAATATGACTTTACTAATGTCCAATGCTTTGATGATCCAGTAAAGACATTAACCCTTTGCCTGTTTAAATCAACCCAAGTAAAATATTTAGTACCACTAACAAAAGTACTTGTTATATTTACATAAGTTTCAAGTTGCGTTTTAGTTAGATATTTTGTATTAGTAGCTGGATTTGATGGCACAGATACCTTATTACAAGCCACCCATAGCTCAGCTCCATTAGATTTTCTAATTAAATAACGACTATTAGTCTCATCTTTAATTTCTACTTTTAGTCCTGCATATTTACCGTATACAGGACTCGGTTGTACTAAGCTATTATAAACAATTTTTGTAGTCATTTTAGAAACTATAACGGTCCATTTACTATATAAGATTGTTTTTCCTACTGCATGGTATGATCTTATTTTATAGTAGTATGTTTTTCCTGTTACTAAACCTGAACTCGTATAATACAAGTTTAGTGTATTCGTTAATAGACTATATACTCCAGTACTAGAAGTAGCTCTGTATACTTGATAACCACTGGCTCCTTTTGCAGCACTCCATGTTAGTTTAATACTTGTAGAACTAATTACATTAGTTTTAACATTTACAGGAGTAGCTGGTGGTACGATAACTATCCATTTTGCATAAAGCGATGTATTAACTATCACTTTGCTAGTTGTAAAGTTCCATGCATTTAAACATTTAGCTTCCTTGTACCAACCACCGAATACATAACCTACCCTTGTTGGTGATGTTGGCTCCGTTATAAGATTGTTATAATCTGCACTTTTACCACTTATTGCACTTCCACCTTGGCTATTAAATAAAATTGTATAATTATTTATTGTCCATTTTGCAAATAATGTTGTGTCTTCAGTTATTAAAGTGTTTACAAAATCAAATAAATTTACAAAGGTAGTATTATCCTTATACCATCCCCCAAAGGTGTAGCCAATCTTCGTTGGATCTCGAGGTGCAATTACTTTTCCATTATACTCAACTACCTGAACGGGTACCTCTAAGCCACCATTTGAGTCGAAATATACATTATCAGGATTATTAACTTGTTCAGACTTAGTATCATTTGTGTCTATAGTTGATTTTATTGTATTTTCTTGTTTAACCTGTGCATTCACCACTGTTTCTTTTGATATTGCTGGTAACATTGCGTTTTCTGCTGCACTTGCAGTTACGGGAATATTTAAAACTATAAATATTAAAGTTGCTGTTATAATTAAAACCTTTTTCAAGTAAGTCTCCCCCCTATAAAAATAAAATATTATAGCTTTTATTATATTCTATGCGTTTATAGATAATTCCTTTAAAATCCAATTATTTATTTTACTTTTAGCATATATATAGTGTGATCTCATAATAATAAAGGGACCTGTAGATTAGACAATTTAAAATGTCTAATCTACAGGTCCCTATTCTACCTTTTTAATATTAATTAGCTATTCTTGCTCTCACATTCACACAAATAATCTAGCCTCTCTAATTTGAAATTTGATTCCGCCAATATTTCCGGCCAAATTTTAACTACTTGATACACCTTCTTCTTCCTCTCTTCAATTAGTTTTCCCCAAGATACAAGTGTCGGATCAGTTTTATCTATGTTATCTTTAACTGTGCCATATTTCCAGCCACTCTTTTTCTTAAGATGATAAAGACGCGTATATTCCTCTTCAGCTAAAATTTCTAATTCTTTAATTGTAAATTCTTTAAATACTGGTTTATCTTTAACAGAAACGACCTCGTAATTAATTTTAAGTAAAGCATTAGGAATATCTTTAGCTTGATTACGGTTGGAATTTTTAAGCTCTTCACTGAGGTCTTGCCATAACATTATAGCATCCCCCATTATGTTACTAATATTTTCATTAAACACTCTATTTTTTTCATATATAGCTATTGCAAGACTTTCAATTTTCTCACTATAAAATGCATCATGCATTAAATGGCGTAAAAATTGTTCTTCATCCACATGTAGTTTTAGCTGTTCTTTAGAAGGTAAATGAGATTGTTCCCATTTTGTAGCATTAGTTAACATACTCATCTCGAGTATTGCTTCCATAGACCTTGATTCATGCTTATACCTTGGAATTTTAAGAAGCGCCCTTAACACCCCATTATCGATTTGAGTCTCTTTTTTATCATTTATAAGATGAGGTACCTTACGCTCAAGTAGTGAACGTAGTAGCATAGCTCTTCGAATTATAAATAACTGATCCCTCTTGTCATCAGTTTGATTTGGTCCAAGAATATTTACATACCCTCTTAACCTGCTTATAAAGTCAGGACCTTTTGCGCTTTTAAATTCAAGCGAAAATTTCTTTTGTTCTTTTTCAGTTTCAATGTCTTCTCCACAAAATCCTTTAAATGTACTACTTGTACCACCCGCAAATACAAAAATAGCTTTTCCAATAGGATGAATAGAATCCCCTTCGCGAAAAACCCCATCCTGCATAGGTGCCAAGAAATATTTTAACCATCCAAGTTTTCCTTCAATAACAGAATCAAATTCATCAAAAAATACTAAAGGAATTTTGTCTTGTAATGCAATATCGCGTACTTTATGAAAAGCATTTACTAAATCAAGCGGTGTACGAAATTGAGATAAATTAAAATCTAACTTAGTAATTATATTTGAAGCAATGCTATTAGCTACCTCAAGTATTCCAAAAGATTTTCCAGACCCTGGTGTTCCAAATACCGCAATGCAAAGAGGCCTAACTGTGTTTTTAGTTGAGATATACTCAAGCATAAGATTTTTAATACTCCTATAGCTTTCTATCTCAGCCTTATCCACTGTAGTTAACTTTCCAAACTGTGCTATTGGTATAAATTTCAGCGCATTTTTTACTCCGTTTTTAACAATATCATAAGCTATTTCTTCTAAATTAGTAGAACTTTTATCCTTTAAAATATACCAACAAGCACGACAATTAGGATTAGTTGAGGAAGGTACTACTACATCTTGGACATTCTCCCTAAGTATAAAATCATCTTCTTTTTCAATAAATATAGCAGGACTTGGAAATGGAGACTGCGTAACATTTTCACCAAAACCCTCTATAAAATATTTTTGAGCTGAAATAGTTCCTTGACGAATACCATTACTTATTGACTCCGTTAACTCTTCATTCTCCTTAATTCCCGAAACAATAGCACTTGCAAGTCCTGCAACAAAAGAAGATGTAAGTCCATACATTTTGCCTTGAGATTCTTTAATAAACCCTCCTTCAAATTCATATGGAAGAAAATATAATTTAATTTTTGGTGTACCATCTGTCCTATAATAGATGGCCCCTTCAAGACCAAGTGGTACAATAAGATGATGGCAATTTGCAAGAAAAGCAAGATTTGGATTATTATTAATTTGCCACACAAAATCTTGTGCTGTTCTTTCCCATGAGAGGCTTTTACTTATATTAACTCCCTTAGAACGTAAATCATCAACATTTATAATTACTATTGTATTTTCATTATGCATTTTTTGAAGATGTTTCCAAAGTATACTAGAATCAATAGGATTATTCATTTTATATAAGATTATTGGAGCTGGTTGCGACGATTTTAAGGCTAACGGCCAAAATTCTTCACTAGCGTTAAATCCATTATTTTCATCATCTAATATAATTATGTCTGCTTTCGGGTCATCGTTAATTATCGGAAGCAGTCTTGGAGCTCCAGATGATGGTCCTGTAAACCCCATAAGTCGCTTTATTCTGTACACTTTTCCATTGTTTTCTTCACTGTCAAATTTGGTAAATAATTTTAATTCAGCTGTAGAACTAAGAAATTCACCCCTTTTAATTAATCCTGAATCTGGCATCTGTGGTGAGATGACAGATGCTCCTGTTGATAATGATACAAGTTTTGATAAAAGTAAGGCTTCTCCTGGTTTTAAAGCGATATGCATATTTAAATGAGTCTGCCAATTAAGCCCCTTATCACTCTGCGGATATATTGTCCTTTGCACAAAATTTATACATATGTCTCCTGTTACAACAATCTTTATATTTTTATTATTCATATTTAACCTCCCATTTTAATAACGATAGTACAACTTTATCGTTATTATATTTATTTATTATAAGTAACTTCAGTATGTAATAATATCCTTTTCTCTTCAAATAAACATTCACTATTAAATTAATCTATAGTAAGTTTACATTATTTCATATCAAATATTCCAAAATTTAATATTGGTTTTTCTATATTATGTTCTATTCAAATTACTGAATATTTACTTTATATTTTACCAATCATAACATCATATTTCAATACCTCCATGTTTTTATTTCTTTTTTATTGACTTTAACTAATTTTAATGTTAAGATTCTTTTTAAATTAAGAATATTGTTGATGCGTTGATGGAGAGTATAATTTTATAAACTTCAGTTGCAGAGAGTCGATGTTTGCTGAAAATCGATACTAGGTTAAAATTACAAATCACTCCTGAGTTGCTTCTCCGAACAAAGTAGGGGAAGCCGGTTAGTCTCGATAAAAGACTTAGGTTTTAACGAACCGAAAATAGAGGTGTCTTTTTTTAAGATACAATTAAGGTGGTACCGCGATTAACACTCGTCCTTGGATTTATTTCCAAGGGCGAGTTTTTTTATTTAGCAATAATATAACTAAAACTATAGGAGGTTTATATATGGAAAAATCAGCATTAGAAGCATTATCAAATCAGACATTAGAACATCATCTTTTAGAGATTCAAAAAGCACAGGCAAATTTAAAAGGTGTTACTTTAAAAACAGGCCTTATATACAGTGATGTATTTAGTAATGAATCTGGAAATTCAGTTTATATTAAACCTGAAAATTTACAAATTACTGGTGCCTTTAAACTTCGTGGAGCCTATAATAAGCTCTGTAGCTTAACAACTTCCGAAAGAAAAAGAGGAGTCATTGCATCATCTGCTGGAAACCATGCACAAGGAGTTGCATATTCAGCTCAAAAACTAGGTATTAAAGCTACCATTGTAATGCCTAAAACAACCCCTCTAATCAAAGTTGAGGCCACAAAAAGCTATGGCGCAAATGTGATTTTAATAGGAGATTGTTACGATGATGCTTATACCGAAGCTAAAAGATTAGAAAAAGAACATAATTATGTTTTTGTACATCCCTTTGACGATTTAGATGTAATGTATGGACAAGGTACCATAGCTTGTGAAATCATCGAGGAAATTGAAGATATTGATTGTATTCTTGTGCCTGTTGGTGGGGGTGGCTTAATTGCAGGAATTGCACTTGCAGCAAAAGCCTTGAACCCAAACATTAGGATAATAGGTGTAGAACCTGAGGGTGCAAAAGCAATGAAGGATTCTATTGACTGTAAAAAAGTCGTACACCTTGAAACAGTTTGTACTATAGCTGATGGTGTGGCTGTAAAAAAACCTGGAGACTTATCTTTTGAGATCATCAGAAATTACGTAGATGAGATTGTAACAGTTTCAGACTTTGATATAATGGAGTCATTTCTTCTTCTTTTAGAAAAGCATAAACTTATTGCAGAAGCTTCTGGTGCCTTATCATTTGCAGGACTTAAGAAAATAAAAGAACGAGGTAAAAAAGTAGCCTGCGTTCTAAGCGGTGGTAATATTGACGTTGTTACAATTTCGTCGATGATAGATAGAGGTTTGGTTTCAAGAGGAAGATTATTCTGCTTTAGTATAGAATTATCAGATATTCCTGGCGAACTAGTTAAAGTTTCAACTATCCTAGCAAACGCAAATGCTAATGTAGTTAAACTCGACCATAATCAATTTAAAACTAATGATCGCTTTATGCAAGTTCAACTTGAAATTACTGTAGAAACAAATGGTCATGATCATGTTGATGCCATTATAAATGCATTAGGTAAAGAAGGATATAAAGTTAATAAAATATACTAATTCATTCTTTTTATTATATTTAAAATATTACTAATATTTAGAAGTATAAAGCCTATAATCACCAATTACGATGCTTATAGGCTTTTAGTTTTTATATGCTTAATAATTAATTCTTTGATTGATCATTCTACTTTGCCTTATAATTATTCTTATAAAATAATTTGTAACCTACATAAAGTATTAGAATTGATGGAACACCAAAATAAATAGCTAATTTTTCTGTAGGATCAAAGAGCATTGCTACTACAACTACTGCATATAATATTATTGCTGCAATTGGAGTAAATGGATAAAATGGAGTCTTATATTTCAAATTCTCTACTTTATTTCCTGCTGCTATAAAGCGTTTTCTAAAACGCATTTGACATATACAATCAATTGTATAGATAAATATATCTAAACTAGCAAGTAGTGATATAAGAAAAAGATATACTGTCCCTGGTGCTAAGAAACTTGAAACAATTGCAAAAGCTGCAAAAGCTAATGAAATAACAAGTGAATATACTGGAACTTTTTTCTCATTTGTCTTTGCTAATATTTTAGGAGCCTGGTTATGTTTTGCAAGAGACCAAAGAGTTCTTACACTTGCATGTAAAAATGAATTTGCAGACGATAATGCAGAAGTTACAACAATTATATTTACTAAAAGTGAAGCCGAACTTATTCCTGCACTTTTAAACATATATGCAAACGGACTTCCAGCAAGATTTGCCTGCCTCCAAGGAAGAACACATCCAATTAAAATAACACTTGCAACATAACATAAAGTTATCATAATTAAAAAGCCTCTTATTGCTTTTGGCATTTCAATCTCAGGATTTTTGCTTTCACCTGCTGCATTTGCAATAATATCAGAACCACCAAATGCAAAAATAGCAGTTAGTAATGATGCTATAATTGCCTTAAACCCATTAGGAAATGCTCCTCCATCAGAAATAAAGTTTGTAAACCCAATAGGCTTATTGCCAATAACTCCTGTAACGATACCAATACCTGTAATAACAAATAATACTATCCCTATTACTTTAATGCTTGCAAACCAAAACTCAGTTTCACCAAAATTTCCAGATGGCAAAAGATTGAGAGTAGCTAGTAATAAAGTAAATAAAACTATCCAAACCAAGGAATTAACATTTGGGAAAATATTTTTCATGATTATTGCCGAAGCAACTATTTGTGCTGTAACTGTAACCGCACAACTTATCCATTTCATCCATCCTGCTGTAAATCCCATTGCTGGACTAATAAATTCTGTTGCATATGCTTGTACATTTCCAGAGACCGGCATAGCAACCGTAAGCTCTCCAAGACATGACATCATTAGATACATCATTATTGCTCCAATCAAATATGCTACTACAGCACCTCCTGGGCCTGCCACATGAATAACATTCCCAGAGGCTAGAAATATACCCGTTCCTACTGTTCCACCAATTGCATACATTTGAACTTGTCTACCTGACATACGTCTATCAAGTCCTCCAGATTTACCGATTACTTCTTTTACATCACTTCGTTTCTTATTCATTTTTTTCCTCCTAATTTAATATTGCATGAAATGTACCAAACCCTATTTTCTGCAATATCTAAGTATTTTAAAATATTGTTAACTCTCTTTTAAAATATGTTAATCTTACTATTCAAATCTAAAATTATTTAAATTAATTTATAAACTTATAAACTTTATACAAACAGGGCTTAATACTTTGATATTTTCTGCTAAAACTTCCAGTTTCCCTGACTTGGAATCAATTTTAAAAGTTACAATTGTATTTGAATCCTGATTTAAAACGAACATAAACTTACCTGTGGGATCAATTTCAAAATCTCTTGGACACTTGCCATATGTTGACGAATGACCTACAAGCTCTAGCTTACCTGATGTCCTTTCTATTTTAAAGATAGCTAAGCTATCTTCTCCCCTATTAGAAGCATAAAGATAATTACCATCTGGTGAAATATGAATAGCTCCACAAGTATTTTCGCCTACGTATCCTTTTAGGTAGTGTGGAAATGTGCTGTATTATATCAAGAGTTTGGTTTTCTGCGTTATAAACTACTACTACAACTTCGCAGCTAAGTTCTGTAATGATATAAGCGGTTTGCCCGCTAGGATGAAACTCCATATGCCTTGGTCCACTACCTGGCTTCATTATTAATGATAATTTATCGTTAATAATCAAATTACCCTGCTTCCTACCAACCTCATAAAATTTAACGCTATCAATTCCAAGATCTACGACGCATAAATATTTTTCTTCTGGAGTTAATGTCACATAATGAACATGAGGTTTTGTTTGTCTTATTTTATTTGGTCCTAAGCCTTCATGTTTCACAATTGTTACTATAGCGCCAAGACTTCCATCTTCATTAACTGGAAACATTGACACAGTGCCTTCATTGTAATTAGCTACAAAAATATATTTATTATCCCGATCAATGCAAAGATTACAAGGTGCCTTGCCTTTAGTGCCTTCAATATTTAATAACTTTATTTCAGCAGTTTTTGGATCAATGCGAAAAGCTGCAACCGCTCCTCCAACTTCACCCTTAAAAACTTCATTCTCCAATACAGCATATAAAAATTTATTATCAAGACTAATATTCAAATAACTCGGATTATCAACTTTTGAAGATACACCTATTTGCTCTAACCGTCCTGATTTTATATCAAGATTATATGAATATATCCCCTGACTTCCATTACTAGTATAAGTTCCAACATAAGCTATATACTTTTTCGATAAATTATCCATTATACATCTCCTAATAAAATTATATATACACACTTTGAGTAGTAACTCCATTTAAATTGTTAACATTTATAAAAATATAGTTATTTTAGCATACAATTATTAACTAACATCTGATAATTACAGACTCTAGCGATAATGCTAGAGCCTGTAATTTTTGCGAATATTGTTGAATTTGTAATATATATTGTCAATCCCAATGTACGCATTTATAAAACCATTAATATTATGTGCTTAGTATTATAAACAATATTAACACAAAAAAAACACTAAGTAAAACTTAGTGTTTTTTTATTACCTGGCGACAACCTACTCTTCCACAAGGTTACCCCTGCAGTACCATCGGCGCATTGAAGCTTAACCTTCGTGTTCGGTATGGGAACGGGTGTTACCTTCAGGCCATAATCACCAGATGAGAATATAAATATTCTCTGAAAATTGCACAGGTATATCGCAATATTAATATTAATTGTTACTTATGTTATCTTGGTCAAGCCCTCGACTTATTAGTATTAGTCAGCTGAACATGTTACCATGCTTACACCTCTAACCTATCAACCTGGTGGTCTTCCAGGAGTCTTACTTGCACCACACTTACGTGTGGACAATGGGAAATCTCATCTTAGGGTGGGCTTCACGCTTAGATGCTTTCAGCGTTTATCCCTTCCAAACATAGCTACCCAGCGATGCCACTGGCGTGACAACTGGTGCACCAGAGGTTTGTCCATCCCGGTCCTCTCGTACTAAGGA
>Ga0209123_1002053_pt1 | contig 18033 bp, 17 predicted proteins | sample BarGraIncu00431A_FD_184500 | JGI IMG/M metagenome (GOLD analysis project Ga0209123, IMG submission 184500) | Arctic peat soil microbial communities from Barrow, Alaska, USA - Barrow Graham LP Incubations 004-31A (SPAdes) (version 2) | ecosystem: Environmental > Terrestrial > Soil > Wetlands >... | reverse complement strand
CTTAGCCACACCAAGAGATAATCGTGCATTGGAGAAATTATGTGAGGTGCTAACTGATTCAGAAACAATTTATCCCGGCACTGAACTTAAACTGATTTACAAACTAGCGACAAACTAATGTGCGAGAGATCAGGAAGTCTGAAGCTTCTTGATGGGTTATCGCTCAATTGGTCGTTCTTCCCTGAATGCCGTCACTTACCCACAAAATCTAAAATGTACCGGTGGATCATTCTCGAATCGCACTTCATCATTTATCGCATAACTGCTACAGAAATTCAGGTGCTGCGTATCGTACATTCCCACCGAAGTGTCACTAAGATCAAAGGTTCAAGAAGTATTAAACTTTAGAACAACGTAGCCGACCTTGCACGTTTCTTAATGTCTATGAATCAAGTTAATTTCTGATAATTCTTGTCCGATCAGGTGAATTCCAGATAATATTTTCTCTGTTTGTGTTTCAGAAGGTTTCTTGTGTCCCTGAACATATTGTGAGAGTAGTGAGGGATTCATACCGATCTTCTCAGCAAGAAATTTTGAGTTAAGTACCCTGTAATGTAGAAAGAACTGCTTAAAGTCTAGCTCAAATTTAAGATTTTCCTGAGTTATATTCACTTTATCATCTTCAAAACAAAGATTGGCAGCTTCAAGAGCGTTTTCCATTAATTCGGGAATCGTTCTCCCTGTTGTGAATATCGGATAATCCTCGGAGAATGCAGAAAAACCTGTATTGGTTTTTTCCACTGTCATCTTTATTTTTTTTCTGATCATTTTCATAATTTTCTAATTTTATTATTCCTCCAAATTCAAACCGGCAGCCTTGAGAATTTTCTTTTCAAGGCCCTTACCAACCTCTTGACTTCCGTGATTCGGGAATATAAAATTGTTCCTGCTTTTTTATCATGCCTCATCTTAACGTGAGAGCCTTTCTGCGAAACAGGATACCACCCGTCTTTGATCAGAAATCTGTATAATTCAGAACATTTCATGCATGATGGGTAAGTTGTTCTGCAAAGGTAAATAATAATTTACCTTTATGCAAAAATATTTCCATATATTATTCAATTTCGATGCAATGGATACATGGTTACATGAATGAAAAGTAGACGTTTACAGGTTGAATTATTTTTTATGTAATTATTTCCTTGATTACTGTAACCCTCTACATCCCTACTCCGTATAACATTCCGGTTTTCCTTGTACAAACTCAATACTAACTCAATACAAACTCAATATGAATTCAATAGTAAACAGGTTCAGAATAGGAAGTAAATAGGGTATAAATAGGTTGTAAGTAGGTTCTAAAACCTGTTTACATCCTGTTTAGAACCTATTCTGAACCTATTTACTATTGAATTCATATTGACTTTATATTGAGTTAGTATTGACTTTGTATTGAGTAAGTATTGACTTTGTATTGATTTTTTATTAACTTTGTATTGACTTTGTATTGACTTTATATTGATTGTTTATTGACTGAGTAAAAACTTAATATTGAGGTATTATGGCAATTGTAAAAGGAGGAATGGGATCAATGCTTTCCGGAAAGGTGGAAGGATTGGTCTATGTACAGTTGAATGGCCAAACGATTACGCGCAAGGCTCCTAAGCACAAAAAGGATTCAGCGAGCCCTAGGATGTTGCTTAACCAACAGCGGTTCAAGGAGGTAAACAGTTTTTGCGGTCAGTTTAGATATTCGGTTATTCCGCAAATTTGGAATGGAGCGGCTGAAAAGATGAGCGGGTATGCCTTTTTTCTCAAATCGAACATGCCTGCCTTTGCACCCGATGGCAGTTTGGGGGATGCGAAAAAACTCAGGTTCTCCACCGGGAAATTGCTCTGGCCAGAAGGATTCGAAGCCCATAGATCGGAGGTGGATCCCAACACGATAGAAGTGAACTGGCCTAAATATCTGAATGTGGGAGGCGTTCACCTCAAGGATGAACTGTTGGTCATCAGTGCAGCCGATGGTAATTATTCGGATATAACTGCTACGGGCATTGTAAGAAATGCCTTGACAGGTTCTTTTGAATTGCCCGCTCAACCTGTTGCAGCTACGCACATCTACCTGTTTTTTAGCTCCTTAGATCGCAGGGACTATTCGGAGAGTGTTTGCTTTGAAGTATAAGGTTGGGTCCCGCGATTTTTAATCGCGGAAGGATCTCGTGACAAAGAGATATAGTATTGAAAGCTTTTAAAATTAAGATGACAAAGCAATTTTTTAAAAAAGCGATTGCAAATCGCTTGACCCCAGGGTCCCGCGATTTTTAATCGCGGAAGGATGTCCGGGTAAAGGGAATTTAATTGATAAAGGCTTAAAATTTGAAGCCTTATAAATTTAATAGGTAAAAAGCGATTGCAAATCGCTTGACCCACAGTATAATTATAATTCATTAATCATTATCAATTATGGCAACCAATGAACAAGGTATTTTAGGAGGCTTTTCCGGCAAGGTCGGGACAGTGATTGGGGGAAACTGGAATGGCATTGACTTTATGAAAAGCAAACCATCCCTTATTGCCAATCCACGAACAAATTCACAACAGGATCAGCGTGTTAGGATGGCTGCGGTCATTAAGTTCCTTAGCCCTTTCAAGGCCTTTTTGCGCATTGGTTTTAAAAAACAAGCCATCAAAATGACAGCTTTCAATGCAGCAACTTCCTATCATCTGGCTCATGCTATTATTGGTACTTATCCCGATTATGGGATTAATTATTCAAAGGTGATGGTCAGTCAGGGCAAACTTCCCGGGGCCTTGGACCCTGAGGTTAGCTCCCCGGCCAGCGGTCAGGTTAAGTTCACCTGGGCGGACAATTCTTTGAACAACGGGGCCATGGGCAATGACTGGGCTGTAATGTTGGTGTACAATCCAGAAAAGGGTCTGTTGATAACTTCAATTGCTGACAGTGTCCGTGGAGTAGGAACCTATGTGATCACCCTTCCTGCTAATTATGGAGGCGATGAAGTCCAATGTTATATTGCATTTCAGAATGCCAGCCAGACGGTCATATCGGACAGTGAGTTTGCAGGTTCAATAGTGGTGTAGTTACAAAAATTAGAGTAGTGGTTAAACAAAGAGAACTGGTCGCAAATTGCGACCACCTATATTCCTATGTTGCATTATTTACTAACAACTTTTATTAAATCAAAATACATCAATCGTGTATCGTCAGTTTCATCTTTAAGTGTGAGGTATTCAAAACCGTTTTTCTTATAAAACTGAAGCGATTGCCGATATGCATCTACAGTAATAAACTTACATCCGGTTCTATTATTTTCAATGAAAAGTTGTTTAAGATAATCGCTTATCATATTTCCTATACCTTGGCCCTGAAAATTAATATTAACACCCAACCGCCCAATCTTTATGGCAGGGTAACTTTTATGTCTTTTATTGATAGGTAAACGATTGCTAATTTTTCTATACCATTGAGAATTGGTATCAAAATCTTCCATTGCAATTTTGTCATTTAAAAGGCTATAAAATGCCACGGTTTCAGTTTCAGTCTCAATAATATAGGTGACGGCTAATAAACCCTCCTGATAGCTTTTAGCTTCATTGAAAAAGAAATCATTTAAGTCAGCATCACTACAGTCAAACGGTTTAAGCTTTTGCTCTGGCGTTAACCTTCTAAAACTTAATGTACTAAGATCCATTACTCCTTGGCAATAGAATTCAATCTATTAAAATTCTCACGAATTCTAATATTCTCCTTTGGTGAATTTCTATTGTCGCTACTTGTTTTGATCTTTTCCAAAAAAATCCTTGCGTCTTCTCCTTTGAGAACGGGTGTTTCTTTAATTGGCTTTGCCATTGGTCATGCTTTAAAATTGAATAGTTAATATTCAGATTGTATTTTCAATTTTGCAAAGGTAAATTTAATTAATTAAAACAAAAAAACGAGGCATTTGTTCTTTATTTGCGATTACTTATAAGTCCAATGTAAAGAAAAGGTCAAAACTGAATATATAAATATAAATTAGTAAATTTGCATGTGAATCCATTTGAAAAACACTGTGTCGGCATTGAGATATTTTAATACATAAATCATGGGAACCATAAAAGAACCCGAAGGTATTGATTTTTTTGTAGAATCAAAACCTTTAACCGAGAAGGGAAAAAGTGAAATTAGCGAGATTATTGCTTATTACAAATTAACAGGGCGAAAGAAAAAAATGGCATGCTTTACAAAATAAGTGACTTCTAAGAAAAATTCTTCCGTCAGAGCAAAGATTTAATCGTTAATATAACCGACCAATTGATTGAATTGACTTTGCTCCCTATAATTACCTTTTCCCTTTTCATCCATATACCAGGTAAGATCAATCTTTTCATCAGAGGAGTTTGTCAGTCGATTTTCAAACAAGTAGAGTAATCCCTTATCCTTTGCAACTTTATACCAATTGGAATTTTTCTGATGCGTTCGGTTCACTAATTCAGCCGCGGTTAATGATCCAAAATGCGCTACAATTAAATCAAGCATATCAATCTCATTATCACTGAATTCATCGTCAGAAAAATCGGCATTTGGCTTAATATAGATGGCATCGTTCTTCTTTTCAAGGATGATGTAATCCTTTAATAAAATGGGTTCATCTGATAATTCAATAAAAATATCTCTAGCCACCGGACCAGCTTGCCATACCTCGAATTCAAGATTCAAAAAGGGCAACTGATATTTCTTAGCAAAAGATTCTTCAAGAAGATATAAAAGCTTCAATAGCTTAGTTTTAGACAAATCAGGTATCTTTTCTGCAAGATAAATAATTGCATTCCCTATTTTATCAATATCACATTTGGAATATGCTTTCATGCTTCATTTAATAAAATTGCTTTGTACAAATATATAAAATTAAAGAACTATATCATAGAATTTTATTGCCATTTAAGTATTACTCAACAGGTGACTTGGAGTCACCAGCTGAGAAGCATCTGATAATTTACAGAACAATTCTGGCGCCTCCTTTTCGAACGGACTCACGCATGGCATCGATGATGATCATATCGCGAAGGCCTTCCTCTCCAGTGGTGGGTGAAGATCGTTTTTCCATGATTGAAAGACACATAGCATCCAGTTGTGCAGCTTGCTGATTCATGACAGGGAAATCAAAAGTCTCACTATTGGGTAAAAATCCATGTAGTCCATCATAACTGCTAAAGGGCCTGAGTCCATATTCACCATTTTGGGCACTGACAGTCAGATAATTGACATTGGCGGCAAAGGTTGTCAGGCAGTTGGCTATAATATTACCAGGAAATTCCAACTGGAATGTAGTTGTTTCATCAACTCCCTCGAACACCTTTGGATCTGAATTATATTGCTGCGCTGTCACTGCAATGGGTTCCAGACCAGTGGAATAGCGTGCGGCCTGCAATGGATAAGGTCCCATGTCCATGATTGCACCGCCACCCAATTTACTTTTGGCTTTCCAATTATCAGTAGGTCGGCCCATTCTGAAACCTGCCGATGCCTGTACAATTGAAATAGGACCATAAGGATTTTCTTTTGCCATCTGCATAATGCGCTGGGTATAAGGTTCGTAATGTAACCGATAACCTATTGACAGGTACACATTTGCCTTTTTGCAAGCCTCGATCATTTCACGACACTCAGCAGCATTTAAAGCCATTGGCTTTTCGCAAATCACATGTTTACCGGCCTTTGCAGCGCGGATCACATACTCTTTGTGCAACCCATTGGGCAATACAATGTACACTACATCAATGGCGGGATTGTGGGCAATATCGTCAAAATTCTGATAGTTGTAAATATTCTCTATAGGGATGTTATATTTTTCACCGAACTGTTTAGCTTTGGCCGGAGTTCCTGTTACCAGGCTAACCAGTTTTACATTTTTGGTCAATTCAAGAGCAGGCATCAGAAGTCCAGTTGAATAATAACCCAGACCAACAAGCGCGATGCCCAGTTTTTTCTGTATATTTACAGGACGGGCCTGAAGACTAAATGGAAATGTGGACAGACCGGCTGCCAAAGTAGCAGTTGATACCTGTGCAAGAAAGTTTCTTCGGTTGAGTAAATTGCTCATTGATTGGAATATTTAGTTCTTCAAATATAATACAATAATCCGAATTATTATACCAAAATAGCTAGCTGTATTTTGGAGTTCGGTGCTGGGGGCAAGGGGGAAAGGAGAAAAGGAGAAAAATAAGAAATAAGGAAGCCCGGTTTCGCGATCTGAACCTGAAACCTGAAACTAATTATCTGTCGAGCCAGTTCTTAAACTCCTGAACCCTTTCTCGGGCAACAATGATATCGAGATCTTCAATTCCTTCTATTTTCAATCGTAAGCGCGAGTTGGTCCATGCCAAAATATGGGAACAGGCATCAATTGCAACGATGTATTTGCGGTTTATTCGGAAGTAGATTTGCGGATCAAGCATGGGTTCGAGTTGATCGAGTGTATAATCTATACAATAAGTTCGCTTGTCGCTGGTATGAATGAAAGTCGCCTTCTCCTGACTAAAAAAGAGTAGTATTTCTTCGGAAGGAATACTCCTTATTTTATCGCCAACCTTGACCATAAACCTGGATTTATAACTCTTTTGAGTATACGATTTATTCAAAGACAACAATCTTTCCATCATCAGTCCCGGAGAAAAACGAGCCACCTTTTCAATGGCTTTCAGAAGCCGTTCTTCCTCAATCGGTTTAAGCAAATAATCAATACCATTGGTTTTGAAAGCTTCGATGGCGTAATGGTCATAGGCAGTTGTGAAAATAATTGGGCATTGAACGGCCACTTGATTGTAAACTTCGAAACTCAAACCATCGGCCAGTTGAATGTCTGAAAAAATGAGGTCAGGTTCAGGATTGCTTTGAAGATATTTGAACCCATCTCGAACCGTTTCAAGACGGGCAACCACTATCATTGCCGGGGCTACCTTGGCCAGTAGGCGCTCCAGATGATTTGCCGCTCGTGGTTCGTCTTCAAGAATAATCGCTTTCATATATTCTAATAATTTTAAACACATATACAAATAGGACACATAGTTTAAAATATTCTATGTGGTTTATTTTCCTATGTGTTTATTTTTCATACACTCTATAATTGTTTTAAATTGCTCCCGATGCATCGGGAGAATTCGTTTCATCGTTCTATTGATTTTAAGATGGGTACCCTAACCAGAAAATGTTCGTCCGAAGGTATAATTTCGATGGACCGTTCAGAAAGAAATGCAAATTGCTGAATGATGTTTTTCAATCCTGTTTTTTTCGAATCCTCCCCTACATTTCTGGGTTGTAATCTATTTTCAATTTCAAGGTAATCAAGATTTTTACGGATCGAAATCCGAAGAGGAAAAGCTTCTGAAACCTCGTTGTGTTTCACTGCATTTTCAATTAAAAGCTGCAAAGTCATAGGCACAATGTATTCTTCCGGATTGGCCTCCACATCCAATTCAATGATCAGTTTATCCTCGAATCGGGTTTTCAGCAAAAAAATAAATGACCCAATAAAGTTCAACTCATCTTTCAAAGGAACCAGCTCCTTGTCGCGGCTATCAAGCACATAACGAAATAAATCACTCAACTGTCTTATGAATTTGACTGCCATAGCCTGATCGTCGTATACCAAGTCGCTCAATACATTCAAACTATTGAATAAAAAATGGGGATTGATCTGATTTCGCAATGATTCATATTTATAGGCCATCATTTCAGCTTTCAGTTTTTCAGCATGAACCAAAGAGTTTTTCCATGCAAAAAAGAAACCGATTGCGGTAAATATCAATGAAATAATGAACGAAATCAATAGTGTATAAGGAATTGATCTTACAATCGAATTCCAGGAGTCTGAAGGCAAAGTACCATTCCAAAGGTAATAATTCAATAACTGAATCAGAACATAAGCAACAATCGAATATATCAAAAAGGCAACAATCTGGATAAATGTTTTTCTTACCGGAGCTTCAATCCATGAGATTTTTCGATCGATGTATCTGTGAATTAATTTAATACCTGTCCATTGTGTAATGCAAATACTGAAGGACCAAATAAATGCAATCAGAAAAGTATTCAAATCATGAAACCTTCCAGTCGTAAAAAATGCAATGACAAATAAACTCAGAGCTGCATTGGCAAGCAAGTAGATGAAGATGTTAACTGGTTTATTCCAGATTTTTGGTAAAAACATTTTTTTAAATGTATTGAACGGTTTTATTGCTTCGTAAAGTTAAGATTATTGACAATCATTTACGATCTTTGCCAACTGATCTTTTCCCCATACCGGATAGATAGCCGATTTGGGTTTAAAATTGTCCCAATTGTCCATTAGTTCTTTGGCTTGTGGACAAAACGATTTTGGATCTTTACCGAAAAACTGTGCCGAACCCATATCTGATTGAAGCTTGATCAAGTTGGCCCTGGGATTTGTTGGATCGATGGCCAATGCTTTACCAATAGCCTGACCGGTTAGTCCGCTAAATTCCTTTCCGCGTTCTTTGGGATTAACCACCAATCGTCCTGTAAAATAAAAGGCCTGCAACGCATAAACTTCAACTTCATTGGGAGCCAAAGCAATCATTTTTTCGATTGATTTTTCAGCAACATCCAGGTAATTGTCTTTTTTAGAAGCATCACCCTGTTCCATAAAACTCATGACAATGTAACAATGTGCGTTGTAATACAACGGTAGCCATTCACTTTTTTCCACGTTGGCAATCATCTGGAATTTGTTTCCCAAGGCCTGCATATCGGCCACACTTTGAATGGTTGAAAACTCCGTGAGCGTTTCGCCCATGGTCTTAAAATATTCAGCCTTCTGAGCGATAGAAACCATGCTTAGCAATACAACTGCAATTGATAAAATAGTCTTTTTCATAACGATATGTATTTAATGTTTAATGTTTAAAGTTTAAAGTTTCGTTCGCTAGTCCCAATATCTCGAACATATTTGTTCCTTATTTCTTATTCTATATTTCAAGTTCCTTATTTCTTGTTTCTTATTCCCTATTTCTTACTTTTTTTCCCCTTCTCCCTATTCAATCTTATCCAACTGGTTGGCATCACGTTTACGGGACAGGGTAATGAAACATCCCAGTACGTATAATTGATTTGAGCCAGGCTTGATGGCTGCTCCCTGATATCGACCGTTGGAATCTGGGTTAATGCTGTATCGCTCTCCGAATTCATTTTTAAAGTCCAACACATTAGTAACAGCTCCATAAAAAATGATGTTTTGCCGATACAGAAAACTCCAGCTTAAATCGAGGCTTCGGTAAGGCAACATTTTCACTCCGTTGAATATCTGTGAATTTGGATCATTGTAAACACGTGGTGATGAATATCTTATATTGGCACCGGCAAGCGACCGCAACCCACCAATCCAGTGTTTATAAACCACTGATAAATTATGCTTGCTGGCGAAATTCGGAACGGCTGTTTCAGGAAAATTACGATAATCGCGCTTTGTATCCAAATAGGAATAGGACACCCAGTAGTCGCCGTTTTTAATCGTTTTTTTTTCTCTCCAAAATATGTCCAATCCTTTAGCATAACCATTTCCGTTGTTATTATAACTTGATGGTAAATAAAAATCACTACCATTCTGTTTCACCAAATCTTTGTAATCTTTATAATACAACTCAACACGGATGGTACGATCATTTGCCGACGATTGAAAACTAAATATATAATGATCAGCACGTTCAGGCTTCAGTTGATGGGTATAAAGGAGGTAATCATCCACCGGATTCTGATAAAACCAACCATAGGCAGCCGAGAACTGGCTCTTGTCATTTATTTTATAAGCAGCCGATAATCTGGGCGAAAGGGTATATCTGTTCAGATAATCAGAATATTCAACACGGACCCCAACGCGTGTTACAAACTTCAATGAAGTATAAACCTGAGCTTCAGTAAATCCTGAAAATATATGATTGGTATAGATATAATCATGAATCTCATTCGGCAACTGTACATTTTGGGTAAATGTTTTAGCAAATATTTCACCTCCAAACTTCATTATAAACATTTCGCTGAAAGGGTATGAGAAAACACTTTTAATATGAGTTCCCTGAATTTGTTTAGAAACCGTTGTTTGATCGAAGTGAATATCATCCTTATTGTTAGTGAAAGATACAGCAGTATTTATTCCCCATTTTTCTCCCAATTGATCGTTCCACGAAGCATTCATGAAAATATTGTCGTTGGCAAGCTTAAAAGCAACCAGTTGGCCTCCAAGATCAAGGTTTTGTTGATTGAGCATAAAATGACTGTTTTCGAGGCTTGAATAAAACTTAAACAACCCGGTTTTGCTCGTCTTTTGTCGGATACTTAACGCACCATTAGTTGACTCCGGCGCTTTTCCCCAATCGTAATTCTGAGGCGCCAGGCTCATGTAAGGAGCCAAATTATTATAAGTCAATGATCCGGTAGCAGCACCAGAATTCCACTTTTTGGTTCCGGCAACTTCCAGTCCAACCGACAAAATAGAGATATCGAGTTGATCATCTTCGGGCATATCGTTGGTATTAAGTAACAAAACTGACGAAAGAGCCTGACCATATTCTGCCGAATAACCACCGGTACTGAAAACCATGCCTTTAAACATGAATGGGCTAAACCTACCACGGGTTTTCAGATTGGGTGCAGAGGAATTGTAAGGTACAAATACCAGAGAACCATCGATGTAAGTTTGCGACTCTTCACTGTCGCCTCCTTTTACAAACAATCTGCCTGACTCGCCATTAATAGTAGTTCCAGGAAGTGATTGCAAAGCGCCGTAAACATCACCGACAGCACCTGCGGTAGTAACCATATCGAGGGGAGTAATGGTGACAGCCTGCTTTTTGTCGCCCGCCTCGAAAGTACCGGCAGTAATATTCACTGCGCTGAGTTGGTTAAAGGCCTCTTTTAATTGAATATTTATCAGAATGGTATCACCTGTCAAGTCCACTTTTCGAGAAACAGATTCGTAACCCATAAACTCAACTAATAAAACAAATTGCCCTATTTTTGTGGATTTGAATTTGAATTCTCCGTTTTCCCCACAAGAAATACCATCATAAGTACCCTTCAAATAAACATTGACACCTGGTAACGCTACTCCCTGTTCCTGAGTCACTTTCCCTGTGATGACGGTTTGCGAAAAAGTTCCCGCTCCAAACAGTAAAAAGAGACTAAAGAAGATAAACGTTTTCATATTTAAGACCTTTTCTTGTTTCATGATTCAAAGATGCAACAAAGCCAAGTAGCCTCAAAAAAACAAATGATGAAGTGTCGAATTTTAGGGATGAATTGTAGGTAAGGTTCTTTTAATAAATTTTGAAAAGAAATACCAGGAGTTTTCTTACCCATAAGTGTTGCTAATTTATCTATAAAATATAATGGAATTTTAGGGGTGTCAGTTTTCAAGCTTTTCATTGATTATAAGGTCAAGATATATTTAACCGTCCTACTTATTTGTAAATCTCTTACAGATTCATTACTATTGTAATTATAACAGTGAATCAAAGACTGATAGAAAGCTAATTTCTATATAAGTTGCCGAAATTCAACCACTAATTTGCAGTATTGTATGAAACGAATGATTATTCCTCTTTTAGCGTTGTTATTTATGATCTCTTGTACAGAAAAAACAATTCAATATCCACCAACCAAAAAAGGGGAGGTAAAAGATACTTATTTCGGAACTGAAGTTCAAGATCCATACCGCTGGCTTGAAGACGACAATTCAAAAGAAACAGCCGAATGGGTCAAAACGCAGAACCAACTTACATTTGGCTACCTGGCAAAACTGCCTTATCGGGATAAAATCAAAAGCAGACTGACTGAATTATGGGATTATCCCAAATATGGTACCCCTTTCAAAGAAGCCGGCAAGTACTTCTTCTTCAAAAACAATGGATTGCAAAACCAAAGCGTTCTATATACCACTGCCGATCTTGCCACTGCACCCAGTGTATTGCTCGATCCAAATACCTTATCAGCGGATGGAACAGCGGCACTTTCAGGCATTGAAATATCCAACGATGGCAAATACCTTGTTTATCAGATAGCCAAATCGGGTTCGGACTGGAATGAGGTATTTGTAAAAAACATCGAAACCGGTGAACTGCTTCCCGATCACCTTACCTGGGTTAAATTCTCCGGCTTAAGTTGGCGCAATGGTGGATTTTATTACAGCGCTTACGATAAGCCAGAGGCAGGCAGTGAATTGTCAAAGGCCAACGAATTTCAGAAGGTGTACTTTCATCAATTGGGAACAGAGCAGGCTGCGGATCAGTTGATCGTCAGCGATGACAAAAATGCAAAACGCATGTTTGGCGCCGGACTGACTGATGACAAACGCTTCCTCATCATATCCAAAAGCATTGGTACTCATGGAAATGCGTTGGATATCAAGGACCTCAACAAAACAAATAGTGGCTTTGTAAATTTAATGGCCGACTATGAATATGAATTCAATGCGGTTGAAAATATTGGCGACGATCTTTATGTGCTGACCAATTATAAAGCCCCCAAATATCGACTGGTTAAAATTAATACCAATCAGCCAGGGGAAGCAAACTGGGTAGATGTTATTCCTGAAAAGAAGGATGTCATGGAATCAGTTCATCTGACAGGCGGTAAACTTATCGTAAACTACATGACCGATGCCCACAGTAAAGTGGAAGTTTATTCATACGATGGTGTTCTTGATCATGAAGTAAAGCTTCCTGGAATCGGCACTGTGAGCACATTCTCAGGTAAAAAAGAAGATACTGTGTCCTATTTCAGTTATACCTCTTTCAATACTCCAGGTGAAATCTACAAGTACGATTTTGCCACCAATAAGGCAACGCTACATTTCAGGCCGGAGGTAAAATTCAATCCAGATGAGTTCGAGGTTAAACAGGAATTTTATACCAGCAAAGACGGCACCAAAGTTCCTATGTTCATCGTATCTAAAAAAGGTCTGGAACTGAACGGCCAGAACCCTACCCTACTGTATGCCTATGGAGGTTTTAACATCAGCCTGACCCCTGCATTTTCACCAGCCCGCATTGCCTTTATTGAAAATGGAGGCGTATTTGCCATGCCCAACCTTCGCGGCGGGGGTGAGTATGGTGAAGATTGGCACTTGTCGGGTACCAAACTACAAAAGCAAAATGTGTTTGATGACTTTATAGCTGCTGCCGAATATCTTATCAATCAGAAATATACATCAAGCCAAAAGCTGGCTATACAAGGTGGCTCCAATGGCGGATTACTCATAGGAGCGGTGACCAATCAACGACCCGACCTATTTAAAGTTGCACTTCCGGCAGTTGGGGTGATGGATATGCTGCGGTTCAACAAATTCACCATCGGATGGGCATGGGCAGGAGATTATGGTACCAGCGAAGACAATGCAGAGATGTTCAAGTATTTATATGCCTACTCACCCTACCATAACATCAAAAAGGGAACCGCCTATCCGGCCATCCTGGCAACTACGGCAGACCATGACGACCGTGTAGTTCCGGCTCATACCTTTAAATACATGGCCAGGATGCAGGAATACAATGCGGGCAAACTGCCTGTATTGATCCGTATCGACACCAAAGCGGGTCATGGAGCAGGTAAACCAACAGCCAAAGTGATTGAAGAATACACCGATGTATGGTCGTTCGTCTTTTATCATTTGGGAATGAAAATGTAGGAAGAGCTGCTTATAAATCAACATTCTCATATTTCAGCAAAAAAGTCAATTGTTGTTAATTTCCTTAAGGTCGTTAAGGACTTTAAGGACCTTAAGGACTTTAAGGTCAGAGGACGCGTATGTTGCTGATCATTAAAATTTTAGTGAACAGGTATCTTGGAGTCACAAGCTCACTCCTTCCTTTTTGAATATTTTCTCTGTAAGTAGAAAAAGACAGGAATGCCGGATAGAATCAAGATCACCCCTATTGCTGCTTCGCGTGGACGTGTTACTATGGTATTGAAAAACAAGCCGATACAAAATAGGATGAAAATGGCAGGTACAAAAGGATACCCCCACACTTTGTAAGGGCGGTGAGCATCAGGCATCTTGCGACGTAAAATAAATACTCCCAGAGAAGTGGCTCCATAAAATATGAATACTGCAAAAATGATCATGTCTGTCAGCTGATCAAAGGTTCCTGATAAAACCAGTACAGAGGCCCATACGCCCTGCCACAAAAGGGAGTTGCCTGGTACATTTGCATTGTTAAGTTTACCGATACCCGAAAAGAAGAGCCTATCCTTTGCCATGGCATAATAGGGACGCGCACCAGTCAGAATGCTTGCATTGGTGCAACCCAGTGTTGTTACCAATATCAGCAATGAAATAAACAGCACACCACTTGTTCCCCAGAAACTCCTGACCGCCTCAACAGCAGCAATTTGATTGCCTGCCGCGTGAATTTGTTCCAGTTGCGGAATGGACAATAGTGATAGGTAAGTTACATTGACCAGCAGATAAATGAATATTATAGCTAATGTCCCAATGACGATTCCTTTGGGGATATTTCTGGTCGGGTCCTTCACCTCACCGCCAATAAACCCAACGGAAACCCATCCCTGGTAGGCCCAGAAGGCAGCCAGCATGGCCGTATAAAAAGATGATACCGAAACGGTTCCACGTGTCAGGTCACTCACATCCATATAGTTGGCAGGCGTGGCAACGTTGCTGCTCAGACCAAAGATCACAATCACAGCAAGACCAGTGCAAACCATCAACAGGATGGCTTTACTCACTCCAGCCCCACTTTTTAGGCCTGAGATATTGAGGGAGGTTAATAGTAAAATGAGTAGAATTGCTGTCAGCTTGACCCCGAAATCCTGGAAAGGGTAAAATACGCCTCCAACGGTAAAATGCTGAAGGGAAGTAAATAATTGAGGAAGGGGAATGATACTGTTCAATGATTGGGCAAAAACATAGGCCAAAGAGGAAATGGTTGCCGTTTGAATGACCGTAAACAAGGACCATCCATATAAAAATGCAAAGAAACGATTGTATATTTTTTTAAAATAAACAAAATCGCCCCCTGTATCAGCCAGCAATCCAGCTACCTCTGCATTGCTCAAAGCCCCAAAGAGGGTGATAATTCCACCAACAATCCATGCCATAAGTATCCAAACTGATGAATGAAGTTCGGCAGCCATTGGTGCAATCTTTTTATAAACTCCAGAACCAATGATGTTTGCAATTACAAAAATGACCACATAACCCAGGCCGAGCGTCCTGACCAAATTTCTTTGAATACCCATAGATTGACTTTAGCAAATAATTGAAAATACGAAATTAACAAATTAACTGATGTTATTAACACGAACTCGATCTAAGTGTTGATCTACAATATAAACACTCCTGTATATCCCTCAAAATGACAAAATGACAAAATGACAATCCGCTAAATGGCGAAATAGTAATTTGTCGTTTTGACATTTTGACATTTTGAGGTACCTGAAATCTATCTATTCTTAATTCGATTTATTTCGTTCATTAAGGTGAATTCATTTCCTTCATAAAGCATTGAAATACAGCAATTAATAACTTTCGTATTGCAAAAATAGAATCCGGGTGAAGCAACCGAACTTGCAGATTACGGAATTACGTACCCTCCGTAATTCCGTAATTCCGTAATTCAGGGAAACAAGACTTGGATTGAACTCAGGTTATTTGAGGATAAATAAAATGTATCCCATCCTTTCTTTTCTATTTCAACAATAAACTATTAAATTGCAAGCCCGTATGAACCTAAATAGAAATGGCATATCGAACTATAAGAACAATGCTAGGAACAAGACCAATGCCCTTCATCAATAAACTGATCGTACTTTTAGTGTTCTGTTCTGCTGCATTTAATCCATTGGAATCAAGGGCTGATGGGCTGAACAGAAAATTGGGGAGCCAGTTGTCAATCACTCCTCAAAAAGGTTCTTTTGCCCTGATTACCAATGGGAAATCTAGTGCACTTGTCTACTCTTCCAACGATTTTGTGGGAGTTGCAAAAGCGATGAACTATTTTAAATCTGACCTGAAAATGGTTTCGGGCACAGAAGCTACTTTAAATATCGATCAACTTCCAGCCGTCTCGCAATTGGTAATTGCCGGAACCATTGGGCACAGTCAACTCATTGATCAACTGGTTCGTGAAAAGAAACTCGATCTGGGTGTACTCAACGGTAAATGGGAACAGTTCATCATCCAGGTAGTTGAAAATGCCTTTCCTGGAGTTCAGAAGACACTGGTAATTGCAGGAAGCGACAAGCGGGGCACCATCTTCGGGATCTTTGAACTATCCCGGCAAATGGGCGTTTCACCCTGGTACTGGTGGGCAGATGTTCCTGTTGAACCTCAATCAAACATTTATGTAAAAGCAGAACGATTCACCCTAGGTGAACCTGCTGTTAAATACCGTGGCATCTTCCTGAACGATGAAGAACCTGCTTTGGGTCGTTGGGCTGTTGAAAAGTTCGGAGGTTTTAACAGCAAGTATTACGAAAAACTCTTTGAACTGATGCTGCGCATGAAATCAAACTTTCTGTGGCCTGCCATGTGGTGGGGCGCCTTCAATAGCGATGATCCACTAAACCCTCAACTGGCTGATGATATGGGAATTGTAATGAGCACTTCCCACCACGAACCCATGATGCGTGCCCATGCTGAATGGCGCGCCAATCCTGTGGGCGACTGGAATTATAAAACCAATTCAACAGTGCTGAAGGAGTTCTGGAGAAAAGGCATTGAACGAATGGGTAACCGGGAAAGCATTGTCACCCTTGCCATGCGCGGCAATGGCGATGAGGCCATGTCGGCGGATACCAATGTGTCGTTGCTTGAGCAAATTGTCGCCGATCAGCGGGCAATTATTGCCGATGTTACCCACAAACCCATCACAGAAACGCCTCAGGTTTGGGCGCTCTATAAGGAAGTGCAGGATTACTACGACAATGGAATGCGAGTTCCAGACGATGTTACCCTGCTACTTTGCGACGACAACTGGGGAAACATCCGCAAGCTGCCCAAACAAGGCGAGGCCAAACGTGCCGGTGGATACGGGATTTACTACCATTTCGACTATGTGGGTGATCCACGTAATTACAAATGGCTCAACACCAGCCCCATTCAGCGCACCTGGGAACAGATGAATCTGGCTTACCGTCATGGCGTTGACCGTATCTGGATTGTCAATGTAGGCGACCTCAAACCCATGGAATTCCCAACTGAGTTCTTCCTGGACTTTGCATGGAACCCCGATCAGTGGCCAGCCGACAAGCTGTTTGAATATACCCGCCAATGGGCTGAAGTTCAATTTGGATCCACTTATGCAAATGAAATTGCCACTCTACTTAACGATTACACCCGATTTAACAGTCGCCGTAAACCTGAATTGCTGGAACCATCAACCTATAGTTTGACCAATTATCAGGAGGCTGAACGTATTAACAATGAATACACTGGACTGTCTGATAAAGCACAGGAGCTCTACAATAAAATGCCGGCCACCTACAAAGATGCCTTCTACCAATTGGTTTTACATCCCATTGCCGCATGTGCTAATCTGAATGAACTGTATGTTACCGTTGGCAAAAACAAATTGTATGCCGCGCAGGGCAGGGCATCTACCAACGAGTTGGCTGAAAGGGCCAAACAATTGTATCAAAAGGATTCTGTTATGTCTCATTTCTATAACAAGGAACTTGCAGGAGGAAAATGGAACCATATGATGGATCAAACCCATATTGGCTATACCAATTGGCAGCAACCCGACAAGAATTCCATGCCTGAGGTGAAGACCATAGAACTTGCACCGGTTGCTGAAATGGGAGTTGCCATTGAAGGATCAGATAATTGGTGGCCATTTAGCAAAGAGAAAGCAATACTCCCCCAGTTTGATCCCGTTCAGCGTCAACGTTATTATATTGACCTGTTCAACCGCGGCTCGGTACCATTTGATGCCGTGCTCAATACTGCATCCAACCTGGTTAAGGTTTCAGCAACCAAAGTGCATATTGACAAAGATATGCGCATATGGGTGGAGGCCGATTGGAAGAAAATGCCAAAAGCAATTACCGAAGTTCCT
>Ga0209123_1002051_pt1 | contig 18050 bp, 16 predicted proteins | sample BarGraIncu00431A_FD_184500 | JGI IMG/M metagenome (GOLD analysis project Ga0209123, IMG submission 184500) | Arctic peat soil microbial communities from Barrow, Alaska, USA - Barrow Graham LP Incubations 004-31A (SPAdes) (version 2) | ecosystem: Environmental > Terrestrial > Soil > Wetlands >... | reverse complement strand
CACTCTACCATTGAGTTATACCCGCATATTAATTTTAGTGGTCGGGGTGACAGGGATTGAACCTGCGACCTCATGGTCCCAAACCACGCGCGCTCCCAGCTGCGCTACACCCCGATATCCATTAAACTATAGTGTTTAATGTCCTAAATTAACTTTTGCGCCTTATCATTCAAATTCAATGATTTTTTCTGACGACATGGATTATTTTACACCATATATATTAATACGTCAATGCTTTTTTTTGATTTTCGCTAAAATCTTATTAAATTCGGCTCTATCTCTTCTTTATCGATACTTATAATAGCAAAACTCCTATCTCCATCTCTTGGTAGCGACGCACTTCCAGGATTTATATACCATATTCCTTCTTCAAAATCTATTTTGGCAATATGCGAATGTCCGTATAAAACTATATTAGCTCCTGTCTCTAGAGCCTTATATCTTAATTTATCTAAACTCTCTTTTACATTATATTTATGCCCATGAGTTAAGAAAATCTTTTTCCCACCTATTTCTTCTACTCTGTCATTAGGAGTTTTTCCACAAAAATCACAATTACCTTTAACATTAATTATTGTGCCTTTGTAAAATTTTTGTATTATAGATATGTCCTCTACATTATCGCCCAAGTGAATCACTAAATCCAATCCCTTTATTAAGCCTCCTAGTTGCTCTATACTGCTAGTGATTCTATGTGTATCACTTATAACACCTATGCGCATTTTAAATCACCCTCTTCATTGTTAAAGCGTATAGTACATTTGATCTTTAGTTCTTTTTATATACCTGATGATTCTATAAACTATATTAATTTTTCAAGTTCTTTCTTTAATTTATCCAATGCCCTTCCCCTATGACTAATAGCATTTTTTTCTTCATTACTCATCTGAGCAAAAGTTTTCTTATACTTCTTTACAAAAAACAATGGATCATATCCAAAACCTTCTTCTCCTCTAAATTCAGCTGTTATTATTCCATCTACTTCACCCTGAACTTTTATTATTTCATCTTCATTAATCATAAGTACTATTGCACAAATAAATTTGGCTTTTCGCTGTTTTTCTTTTGCACCCTCTAAAAGATATAATAATTTTTCATTATTTGCTTTAGTATCTCCATGTTCGCCTGCAAACCTTGCTGAGTAAACACCTGGAGCTCCATTTAATGATTCCACTTCTAAGCCTGAATCATCTGCTAGAACCATATTTCTTTCAGCTATTTTATAAATTTCACTAGCCTTTATCTCTGCATTGTCCATGAATGTACTTCCTGTTTCCTCTACATCAATATTAATATTGGCTTCTTTTAAAGATAATACTTCAAAAGGAAATTGTGATAAAATTTCCTTTATTTCTTTAATTTTATGTTCATTATTACTAGCAATTATTATTTTTTTCATAATTTTCCCCCTCGCAATTCTCTATCGTAAAACAATAATTATTATCCCTTGCATTTGTAATCCATTTTAATTTATATACTAAATAGCTCATCTCTGGTAGGTGGTAAAACGTCCTTTTCAATTTCATTTACTATTAAAATTCCTCTAGATGCCGTTATTTTTCCAATCACTGTAGCTTGTACTCCACTGGCATTTAATTTATCAGCTAACCCTTTTCCACTACTCGCTGTTATTAACATGCTTCCTGAAGATATAAATTTTAATGGATCAATTTTAAGTTTTTCACAAATCTTATATGTAATATCACTAATTGGCATCTTATTGTTATAAACTTTAAATCCTAAATTACTAGCCTGTGCGACCTCCCATAATGCTCCTAGCACTCCACCTTCTGTTATATCATGCATAGAATTAACACCAAACTCTCCCGCTATAAGGCCTTCATTAACCACACTAATACTATTAACATAGTCTTTAGCTACTTCTATTTCCTTATTAGTTAAAACACCTTGAACCCTATCTAAATGATCATTTACTATAATTGAACTTCCTTCCATGCACAAAAGTTTAGTAACAACAATTTCATCTCCTAGTTTTGCCCCCGAAGTTGACACTGCCGCTTTTGCTTTACCTTTTCCTATTGCCGTACATGAAACTACTATTCTATTCACAGCTTCTGTGACCTCAGTATGTCCACCTAATATCTCTACGTTCATTTTTTTTGTTTCTTCATCAATTTCTTTCATAATATCTTTTATATCGTCTATCGTTGCTGTTGGTGGTACAAGAATTGTGACTAAAATTCCTATAGGTTCAACCCCGCAGGAAGCAATATCATTACAATTTATATGAACAGCAAGTTTACCTATATTTTTATCCGCCCCAGTTATTGGGTCAGTCGATACTACGCACTCGTATTCACCAAAATTTATAACACTACAGTCTTCTCCTATTCCGCTTCTAATTCTAACGTCACTTCTAACAACACTTTTATTGTTGTCAATTATTTGTTTTAAGTCATCCCAATTAAGTTTTCCAACTTTCATTTAAATTCTTCTCCTCTATTTTCATAAAACTAGCACATTCTAGTAAGTTTAATCATACTATCTATATAAGGATTAATATATGGCGGTGATATTTTGAATTTTCTAGGACCTTTTTTAAGAATCAATACATTAAACAAAAACAACATAAAAAATCAATTTTTCTACTTATCAAAAGAATCGTTAAAGGATATAGTTTTTAACTCTAAATGTGGAATATATATCCCTACGAACGATTTAAGAACTAAATCCTTTTCTAAGACTGATATTAACACAATTAATTTAAATTCTCCACTTTTATGTATTTACAAAAAAATGGATTCTAAATTAAAATTGAAAGAAGGAACATTAAATTGGAATGAAACCAAAGCAAAAAAAGAAATAACTATTAATAGTAATGCATTTATGACTTTATCATTATTAGAACTTGTAGACTATTATAGTAGCTTTAGGGACATTGATGATAATAAATATGCATTAAGCGCTCTACATCTTAAGTTATGCAAAGAACAATTAGAATTTTATGCTTCTCATTTTCGAAATAAAGATGGACTATTTGTTGATAAAAAAGATTTAACTGACCCTATGCACCAAGAATTCAATTTCGAAGATAAAAATAACAAATTTAAATTTTCTGATCAAGCTTTTATGATGGCTGCCTACTACAAATATTCATCTCATGATCAATGTGAACATGAACATGAATACGAAAAATTCTCTCTAGATATACTAAATATGTTTACTCAGTATAAAGAAGAAATCTACAATGTTTCATTTGAGGAACTCAATAAAATATGCCTAGCCCTAAATATTTTTTACAAATACTCTGGGCTTGAAAAATGTGAAAACTTATTGCTAGATTTTTTAGATCTTCTTATCGAACAATATAATGCTAAACCAAATTTAATTATAAATGCTAAATTAGATCATGCCTGTATGCTATTTATAAATTGTACTCTTATGTATAATAATACTTCTATGCTTAAGTTTAAAGACACTAGCGACGATTTATTCAAAAGACTTTCAAAATTATATGATAGTGATAAAGGTATCGTGCTAAAAGAAAGTGACGATAAAGAAATACTATATACATCTGATGAACTTATACTTTACCTGTACAGCTTGATCTTATATTCTGATTTTAATAATGTAGACGATAATTCTCACATGCTTGAAGATATTTTTAAAAATCAAATTTTAAATTCTGGTTTGGTTTTAAGTTGGCCTGATGCCCCATCCCTAGATAATATAGAACATTATAGAAATTTTTCACTTAAATCAGAAGATTTGATTCAAGATGATGATTTTAGAATGCCGCAAGTTCAAACACCTGAAAATAATGAATTAGCTTCTATCTTCATTAAAAACGTGGTGTACAATAAACGAAAGGAAAGTTTTAAACAAAGTAAGTTATCATTTGATAGCAGCAAAAATATGTTTATATTTTTCTTAACAATATTTTTTCGTACCCAATAAAATTTAATATAGTTTTTCTTGTATTATGCTATAACTAAAAGTATATATTGCTGGAATGCTTTCACTGAGCCATGTAATTCTAAAATTTATTTTACTCGTAGCTGCTAAAAACACAAACTCGCTAACGCTCAAACATGTGTTTTCTTAACGCCGCTGTGAATAATCTAAATTAATAATTACATGGTTCGCTCAAATGCATTCTGTGCAATATATACTTTTGTTAGCATAATCCAAGAAAAAAGCTAATGAACGCGGAAAAGAAAGTAATAAAACATGGGTTTGAGTACCTTAATAAGCTTACTACATATTAACAAGTATGTGTTCTTATGTCAAATTAGATGTGGTAATTTCATATCCAATTAAAGTGAAACTACTTCATCTTTTATTTTGAGGTAGTTTCACTTTCTTTGTAAGCGTAGTCAAATATCAGATTTCCACTTTTAGTGGTGTAGATACCTTTAATATTTTCTTTTTTGCAAATAACTGTGTTAGCTATATATATTGGTATACATGGCAAGTCTTTCGCTAATATTTCTTGTGCCTTCTTATAAATTATCACTTTGTTTTTATCATCATTTTCACTCATTGCCTCTGCTATAGTTTCATCATAATTTGAGTTGTTATATCCATAAACATTATCTTTTGAGTAGGCTGTCCATTTTGAAAAAAAGCTATAAGTGTCTCCATCTTCTACATCATCTTTTAAAAAGACTATGTCATAATTTCCATTTGCAAGCACTTTTTTAAGCTCCTCTTTTTTATAACCAGTACAAATTACTTTTATCCCTAAATATTCTTTAATATTTTTAGCTATTTCATTACTTATCTTCATATCAAAATTTTCACTCTCATATACCAAGTCTAATTTACGATTTTCCTTATAATTGCTAATGTTTTTCAGTTCTAATCCCTTAGCCTTATTAAGTGACGAATCAAAAATCAATTTAGAACTAGTATCATCAGAACTATCACTGCTTGTATAATTTATTGTTGGAACTGCCAAATCTTCTGATACAGTTTCTATAATTAACTCCCTATCTATTATAGCACCAATTGCATTTCGAAAATTAACATCTAATGAATCTTCTTTATCTAATCCCTCTTTTGTTTTCAAGTTAAAGTTTAAATAATACATGCTCTGCGAAGGTATAACTTCCGTTTTATTTTCTGCAACAAGAGAATTTAACTCACTTATTGGTGGGCTTACAAATACATCAATCTTCGAGGTATCAGACTCCTGCGTAGTTTCAAAATCTGCTAATGCTTTTTCTTCATCTTTTATAGAAGTAAACAACATTTCACTGCTAACAATTGAGCTAGCTCCCCAATATTTCTCATTTTTCACTAAATGAATTTCTCCATCTTTATTTACACCTTTTATAATAAAGGGGCCACTATATTGAATTTCACCATAACTAGTTTGCCAGTTTTTCATATTCGCACTATCTTCTCTTAAAGTAAAAACTGGATTGCAAAGTACTTTTGTAAAATATTCATTTGGGCTATTTAATCTTATCTCTAAAGTTAAATCATCCTTTGCAAAAATTCCAACACTATCAAAATCTACTTTTCCAGCGTTAAAATCCTCCGCTCCAAATATACAATATAGTTGCTTTGCAAAAGCATTGTTTTTTTCCGATAAAATCTTATAAAAAAGCCTTTTAAAATCATTAGCTTTTATATCTGTCCCATCGCTATATTGAAGATCTTTTCTTAATGTGAAGGTATATTGAATTTTATCTTCTGAAGTTTCAATTTTTTCTGCCATAGCAGGAACTATTTTGCCATCTTTATCTTCCCGAACTAACCCTTCAAATAAAGCTAATAATAAATCTTTTTCTCTAACATTATCATTATCTATCATTAATAAATCAGGTGGCAAACTTCCTAAGTTATAAACTAAATATTTCCTCGCTGTTGAAGGTACTGCTTTTTTTTGAATACATCCACTGGCTAACATCGTCATAAAGATTAACATTAAACATAATAACTTTCTCATATTTACCTCCGTCTAAGTCGCATCCTGATAAATAATTGTTGGGTATTTTACTCATTTTCATGCGCCTTATTAGAAGTATTAACTTTTAGCATATGAAATAATCATAATATATATAAATTATATATATATTACATCTATTAACCTTTATTGCTTCATTATGTTATAATGTACATATATCTATTTACAATATATATATATATTGGCTATGTATATAGGAGGCTTTTTCTATGTTAATCATAACTATTCAAATAATGGCTATACTTTCCATGTTAATTTTTATGTTTATTGGAATATGGGGCTTTATCTTATTAATTAAAATATATAACCAGTTAAGATATAAAAATTATTTAATGGAAAAACTTATACAGAATACTTCTAATTTATCTTTAAACCACGAAAATAAAGAACCTACAAAATGTGACTTTAAACCAAGCGACACTACTAAGCCAAATGAAAATGAAATATTAGACATTAACATAAAAAAAGACGTCATATGACGTCTTTTTATTTATATATATTAGACCAATTCGATAGAAAGACGGCCATGCAATATGTTGCAAATGTTGGTGGCATATGTAAAAATGGAATCACTAAGGACATCAATTATTACGGAACGAGTAAATTAGGAGGCTACCAAATGAGTTTAGAAAATATGATAACCAATATTTTTCAAGATATTATTACGGATATGGAATTACCAACGGGTTCATTATACATACATTCAAATAAAGGAAAAGGGAAAGAAACTTCTAAATCTCTTTGTATAAGTAATCCTGAATACCCCAAAATTTCGCACAAAAGTAACATTCAAACTAAATCTGCTGTCATACTTAATATGTTGTCTATCAATGAAAAAATTGAGTTAGTTATTAAAAACGCCCAATTTAAAACACTAACTGTTCCAACTGAAGCCACTATTAAAGTGGTGAATTCTGATATGGTGTTTACCCATGTAGTATTTGAAAAAGTCAATCAAGGTCTATATGATTATATAAAAGAAAACACAATTTGTTGTATTAATAATTATGAATTTAGTGATACATTTGGTTGTTGTAGCTTATATACGGAATGCTCTAATGCAAAACGTTGCTTACACGAAAATAAGTTGTATGCTAAGGCCTGCTATTATAGGAAGAATCTTGAATCAGGACACATATTCTATGGTGAGATGGAGAATTCTTTGTAATTTCAAAAGTTTAACTACTTTTTATGAAACATTAAAAAGAGCACCTGATAAACCAACCCCATTGCATTATGAGGTATAAAACCAAGGAGTACTTGGTTTTTAATTTTTTAATCGATATTATTTTCCATATACTTTTGCGTCCATGGACAATTTACTAAACATTTTAAGCAGCCATCACAATGGTACACATTAACTATAAAATCTCTGTTCATACCTGGTTCCCATGTAGAGCCATGGACAGCACCCGTAGGGCATATATCCTTACATACAGTACATTCTCCACATTTAGGCATTATTATTGACCGATTTCCAATAGGTAACGGTGCATTTGTTAAAACGGTACACATACACAACGCACTTCCGTATTCTTTAGTAACTAACAAATTACTTTTCCCAATCCAGCCTAATCTAGCCAATATGGCAATTTTTTTATGTGGAAGTGGAGTGGTTTTCGTAGTTCCATCATAAAATCCATGTAAACCAAGATTTCTTTCCGATTGAGCAAATGCTTTGTATCCTTTCTCTTTGATAAAATCAGCCGACCATTCTGCAAGTTTATCAACACTATTTTCCTTTTCGCTAAACTCGGAATAGTCTATTATGTTTTCTTTAGACAAATGAAAAATATAACTGGGTGCCAAAACTATTCCTATCAAAATAGCAACACTATACCCCTGATTTTCGTTTGCCGATAGCATTGATATATCAACTACCTTAACAAAGTTTGCACCGCGGGTATTTAACTCAGACATCAACTCATTCAACATATGTGTCACCCCCTACCATCTTTTAATTACATAAATAGTTTATATTAGCCTTTACATACAAGTTTAGACCAATCATGGCTTTATGATTAACTACTATTTATGAATAATACTACATATTAAATGCTACTTGGTATATTCATAATTTCCGTTCAATTATGTATGAGATAATTTTGGAAACATGAATTGATTGCTATTAAGCAATTCCAAGTCTTTCCCCATTGCAAACAAAGTATCCTCGCCTTTTATCAATAAAGTTTCGTAAGCTGAAGTATCTTGAGGTGTGAACGAAAGAACTATTCTTTTTACACTCTCGTTTCTGATTGCGTCCAGTATTATATCTAATGGAATACTTTGAGTACAAAAAATATCCATCACTTCCACTGTGTCTTCCGTAAAATCTGCAATTACAACGGCATCATAGTTGTCCAAATAGTAAACATTGTCTGCCATGAATAAGGTACAATAGAACATTATTAATTCCGCATTAGTACACATAGAAACTTTAGAAATAGGGATGGCATGCATCACCTTATCAATCACAATTCTTCTACTGCTATCCTCATTCATATTCAGCCTTTTTATAGGAACTTGTGTATTAATTGTGTTCGCATTCTTTACACATTGAAATTGCTTTAATTCTTCAAATTCAAACTTAGGATAAAAATCGAGTACAGAGTTATTGGCAAACAAATAGATTAAATCGCAGTTGCCGTGATAATCTTCAATCGCTTTTTCTATCAGCACACGCGATAAGCCTTGCCTTCTATAATCGGGATTTGTCATCACTGTTCCCAACTGAATATATCGCTTATCTTCTCCAAAAACTTTAAAATCCATTATATTGACGGACACATTAGAAACAATCTTATCTCCATATGTCAACGAATAAGGTATATACTGATTTTTCCAATATCCATCTTGATACCACTGTTCAAAACTAAATCCAAATATGTTTTGGGTTAAATCATTTAAGCTCTTTCTGAGTTCATTGTTTTTTCCATATCCGATAACAAATTGATACCCTTTACCGTTGATATTTACATATTTCATTTGAATATTACCCCTCCTACATCAAATCTAACTAATTTCACTTCAATACTTAATTCACTTGTGAACCAATTCATATGAAGATCATAATATCATTTTAAATGATGCTGTTTTACCCTTACAGTTAATTACTTTCTTTTTTATTTTATTAGAGAAAATTTATTTTCCCATTGGCTCTTACTAAGTTTATAATAGTAAAATTCCTCATTTTCAATCTTGATATCGCTTATAAAATTGAACCCACATTTTTCTATTACTCTATTAGAAGATGTATTGTATGTTAATGCTATAGCATTTAATACTTCCAAATTAGTACTCTCAAATAAATATTTAATTAGGCCTTGTGCTGCCTGAGTTGTATAACCTCTATTCCTATAATTCTTTGAAATAGCATACCCTATCTCTCTATTAGGCAATGGCAATTCATCTTTTAGCCCACTGCAGCACCAACCAATAATCTGATTTGTTTCCTTTAATATGATTCCTAATCGTAGGGCATGTCCTTTAATGTTAGGTATATTAGGTACAGCTTCTAAAAATTCTGTATTCTCATTAATTTCATAATTTACTAACCATTCTCTACGTTTCTCTTTTGTTGCTATCCAATCAGGTAAAAAATCTGTTATCTCATGCTGTAATGTAAGAGCATAGATTTCATCCAAATCCGCTAGTTCAAACTCTTTTAAGACTATATCCTTGCATTCAATTGTAAAAACATTTTTTGTAGTTGTGTCATTAATATTTTCATTTTCACTTTTCGACATAATAATTATCAGTCCTCTCTTGTTACTAAATATGCTAACCTTCTATTTCATAAAACTCTCTCAGCCACACTCCCTTAACCTTCTATTTAAATAATATCACCAGGAACATCAACGTAGCAACCTATAACATTTTTCTTAAATGAAAATGCGCCATTAAGCTTTTTTGCTTTATGGCGCATTTTTTATTAAATTTCTCTTTTCATTTTAGCAATAATTCTTTGTATGCTTTTAAGAGATAAATAATACATTTCAGAAAGAGTTTTTACAGAAACACCCTCTTTGTAAATTTTATAAATATCTGCATTTCTGATAGATGTTTTCTCTTTACTTTTGGTAGTTTGTCCCCAAATCTTTCTGTTACATTCCCTTTTGGGAATATAAATGTATTCACCCTCAACATATCTTTGAATTAAATCCAATACTTCCTCTGGCAACACATCAGTTGCTTTAACATAGCTCATTATAATGCTCCTCCTAAATACAATTTGGTTTTAGGATTGAGCAAAGGTTATTTCATATTTAAATCATTAATTTATTAATATGTATGCAATAGCCTTTGCTATGCATTAACTACAGATCTGGTCATAAAGTCGTCCCCCTTTTTTATACCTATATAAATCCTGTTAAAATTTCATACAAGTAAGTCATAATTCTAAACATTATATGTATATATTACCACAAATTATAATATATACCCAACTGTAATACCAATAAAAAATACCATGCAATTTTTTCACAAAATCACATGGTACTTATTAACGTAAAATAGATGTACTTCTTACTTTTTATGTTGTCTATTTTAACATATTTACTAATTCCTCTTCAGATATAACTGTAACTCCTAACCCTTGTGCTTTTGTAAGTTTGCTTCCCGCATTCTCTCCTGCTAACACGTAACTAGTTTTGCTCGAAACAGAACTCGACACTTTTCCTCCGTGATTCTCTATAAGCACTGTCGCATCATCTCGTCCCATAGAAGTCAGTGTTCCAGTTACAACGAAAGTTAATCCATCAAACTTATTATCTTCATTACTCTCCTTCTCTACAACCATATTGACGCCATATTCTTTTAGTCTATCAATCATTTCGCGATTCTTATTATCTTCAAAAAATTTAAGTATACACAAGGCACTTATTCCACCTATATCTGAAACGTCTTGTAAATCTTCCAAAGACGTGTTTTTTAAATCCTCAATAGATCTGTAATTCTTCATTATGCTTTTTGCTGCTACCTTCCCAATGTTAGGAATTCCAAGGCCCGTAAGCAATCTTTGTGCTTCATTTTCCTTTGATTTTTCTATAGAATCTAGTAACTTATCCGTATTCTTTGCTTTTCCAATTATACCTTGCTCGATAAGTTCCTCGCGATAATTAAACAGAGAATATACATCCGCAATGTCTTTAATATATTTTAGACGAATAAGTTCCTTAATATATGCGCTGCCAAAACCTTTTATATCCATAGCATTTCGACCAACGAAATTAATGATATGTCTTTCTAATTGCGCCAAACAACTAGGGTTTGTACATTTGATGTCTGCTGTGTCTGTTTCACGGACAGTAGGTGTCCCACATACTGGGCAAAAACCAGGAATCTTAAATCTTTTTAATTCGCCAGCACGTTTTTCTTTTACTACGAACTTAATCTTTGGAATAATCTCTCCTGATTTGTATACAACAATTGTGTCTCCAATCCTTATATCTAAATCATCAATAAAATCTTGATTGTGAAGAATTGCTCTAGATACAGATGTTCCGCATAAACGAATCGGCTCAAATATTGCTGTAGGAGTAATTCTACCGGTTCTTCCTACTGATACTTCAATATCAATTAATTTTGTTTCTTTTTCTTCTGGAGGGAATTTATAAGCTATGGCCCACTTAGGAACTTTTGAAGTATTTCCAAGTTCTTTTCTATCATCCAAGTTATCAATTTTAATAACAACTCCATCAATGTCGTATTCTAAGTTACCTCTTCCATCTCCTATTTCCTGTATAGCATCCCATACTTCATCAGCTGTTTTACATTTAACATAATTTTCAATAACTTTTATGTCCTGTTTTTTTAACCACTCATAACCCTGCGTATGCGTTTGGAATTCAATTCCTTTGATATCCTGTATATTAAAGATAAATAAAGATAACTGTCTTTCCTTTGTTATTTTACTATCTAATTGCCTTAATGTACCTGCAGCGCAGTTCCTTGGATTAGCGAATATTTTTTTCTCTAATAACTCCTGTTGCTCATTAACCTTTTCAAACGCTTGATTAGACATATATACTTCACCACGAATTTCTAAATAAGAAATAGGATCTTTAAGTTTCAACGCGACATCCTTAATTACTTTAGCATTTTCAGTGACATCCTCACCTTGAATGATTCCATCACCTCTAGTCACAGCTACTGTTAATTTACCATCTACATACCGTAGTGACATTGACAAACCATCAATTTTAAGTTCAACCACAAACATTGGATCACTTAGTTGTTCAATCATTTTATTTACATAAGAATAAACTTCTTCTTTTGTAAAAACATCTTGCAAACTGAGCATTGGGACATTATGTTTTACGAGTACCCCAGCTTTTCTTTTAGCAGTTCCTCCCACTCTTTGAGTTGGGGAGTCTAATGTGATTAGTTCTGGATGTTCTTTTTCTATTACCTTAAGTGTAAGCATTAATTGATCGTAGTCATAATCTGATAACTGCGAATTATCATCATCGTAATACTTATCACTATGGTATTTAATTATCTTTTTAATTTCGTTAATTCTATCTTCTACATTTAGCATATCGTTATCTTTTATATTCATCATTTCATTATCATACATATTTATAAACTACACCCTTCCCTCTACATAACAGAAGCATTCTAAACAAAATGACTAGCATTTATACTAGCTATTTTGTCCAAAATGCCTTAGTTGCATTCACTATGCACGAGTTGCATTCACAATGTTCTATTACATTTATAAAATAACAAGCAGAAATACTAGCCCTATTTTAATATTACTTATAACATTTCAAGTGGTGCTTTATCTAATATCAATTTCTTTATTCCCATGTTATCAAAGGCTATGGAAATTAGTGTGTCGCCATTAGAGTTTGAAGTTGAAACTATGGTGCCTACTCCAAATTTAGTATGTTTAACTTTTCTACCAACAGTAGCTTCGCTTTTAATACTTTGTTGCTCAGGGCTACTGCCCTGCGTGCTAATTGAATGATCTTGCGTAGGACTAGTATGACTGAGAAGTCCATGAGGATTATATTTTTGAGAATCCTTAGCATTTTTTCTCTTGAGTACCGGCACGGTCCTATTTTTAGCTCCTCCAATAATTTCTTTTAGATCTGGAGAAATTTCGCTAATAAAGTCAGATGGTTGATACCCAACATTTCTTCCAAATACCATTCTACTCTCGGCAGAAGTTATATAAAGTTTTTCTTCCGCTCTCGTTATAGCAACATAACATAAACGTCTTGATTCTTCCATCTCAGTAAAATTGTTTAAAGAAGACATACCTGGGAATATCCCATTTTCCATACCTACCATGAATACTACTGGAAATTCTAACCCTTTTGCACTATGTACTGTCATCATGCCTACAGTATCTACTATTTCATCAGGATCCTCAGTGGTTGAGCCTAAACTTACTCCTTCTAAAAATGATAAAAGCGATTTATCTTCTGAAGTTTTTTCAAATTCTACAGCATCTGATACTAGCTCCTTTATATTCTCTACTCTACTCTCATCTTCTGGTTCCTTAGAAGTTTCTAATTGCTTTAAATAGCCTGTATCGGAAATTATAGCCTTAATTAGCTCGGATACAGATATCTCTTCATTTTTAGCCATAAAACTGTTCATAAGGCTCACAAACTTATTTATAGATGACTTATTTCTAGTTGTAAGGGTTGGTATAAAGTCTACATCTAGAACAGCACTATACAAACATTGATCTATTTCAGTTGCGAATTCTTGAATCTTTTGAATAGTTGCATCCCCTATATTTCTTTTAGGCACATTTACAATTCTTTTTAATGCAATATCATCAAGTGGATTATTAATAAGCTTTAAATACGCCATTATATCCTTTATTTCTTTTCTATCGTAAAACTTAAGACCTCCTACTATTCTATAAGGGATTAAATTTTTACGAAAACTTTCCTCAAAAATACGTGATTGAGAATTCATCCTATACAAAATAGCAAAATCTTTATAGCTTCTATTTTCTTCTTTCATAATTGTCTTAATCTGACTTGCTACAAAATTTGCCTCGTCTCTATCTGTATATGCTCTATATAAATTAATTTTGTCTCCAAAATCTTTTTCAGTCCTTAGCGCTTTGTCTTTCCTTTGGGAGTTATTTCTTATAACCTCATTAGCAGCTTTTAGTATATTTCCACAAGATCTATAATTTTGCTCAAGTTTTACTACTTTTGCCTTTGGATAATCTTTTTCAAAATCTAATATATTGGTGACATCGGCGCCTCTCCAAGCATAAATGCATTGGTCATCATCTCCAACTACACATATATTCTCAGTTTTATCTACTAAAAGTTTTATAAGTTCATACTGAGCTTTATTGGTATCTTGATACTCATCCACCATAATATATTTGAATTTTGAATGATAAAAGTCAAGAACATCCTTATTATTTTTTAAGAGTTCAACAGCCTTAAAAATTAAATCATCAAAATCTAGAGCGTTATTACCTTTTAATCTTTTTTGATACAATACATAAACGTCAGCGATTTTGTTTTTTCTATAATCGCTTTCATTCTCTTTTTTAAATTTATCTGGAGAAATAAGTTCATTTTTAGCACTTGAAATTTTTCCTAATATTTCTGAATCTGTTAGATCTTTTTCATTTATCTGAAGTTCCTTCATACACTGCTTGATCAAACTTTTTTGATCATAACTATCGTATATAGTAAAATTCTTATTATATCCTATCTTATCTATTTCTCGTCTTAAAATCCTAACACAACTAGAGTGAAAAGTAGAAATCCACATATTATCTGCTATATTACCTACTAGAGATCTAACTCTGTCCTTCATTTCACCAGCAGCTTTATTAGTAAAAGTTATTGATAAAATTTGCGATGGATATATAGCTAAATCCTCAATCATATGTGCAATTCTATAAGTCAAAACTCTGGTTTTACCTGATCCTGCACCTGCTAGTATCAGTAGCGGCCCCTCAACTGTTATTGCAGCCTCGCATTGCTCTTTGTTTAATAAATTCTTTAAATCCATGGAACCACTCCTTATATATTATATTAATACTAGATCCTCTAGCATTACTTTAGTGCGACATGTATTAATACTTCTTTACTTTAAGCAGGAAACTCCTGTTCTATTAACATACATCTAATTATATCACAGTCTTTAGTAACATACCCAATAAAAAAAAGTATAGATTACTATTAATGCAGTCACTTCACTAAGAACTACTAATTTTATTTTTAATTAATCCGCTAAAAAACATAAACTCGCTGTCGCTCAAACATATGTTTTTCTTAACGCATCTTAATTAAAAATAAAATAAGAAGTTCTAAAGCTCGCTTCAATGCATTATACGTAATATATACTTTTTTTGCACATAATAATATTTGTTAGTAACCTTAACTCTCAACATAAAAAAAGTCTACTTATTTTTTGATTCTAAACGTTCTAATATAAGTTTATATCCATCACTACCATAATTTAACGCTCTGTTGATTCTACTTATCGTAGCAGTACTAGCCCCTGTAGCGGCTGCTATATCCAAATAAGTCTTTTTATCTGCAAGCATCTTTGCTACTTGAAGTCTTTGCTCAAATGCTTTAATTTCATTAATTGTAGATATATCCTCAAAAAATCTATAACATTCTTCCTTTGTTTTTAGGCTTAAAATCCCCTCAAAAAGAAAATCCATATGTTTGCTTTCTAATTTAGAACTGTATTCACTCATTATTCTTCACCTCTAATAATCGTAGACTATGTTAAATCCTAAAAATATATAAAAAAATGCAGTTTATTAAAAATCATCTAAATAAACTGCTGAGATTAAAATATTTATTTGAATGTTGCTAAACTATGACTTAAAAAGATTATACTATTTAGTAAAATTCATCAAAAATATTATTAAAACAAAACATACCCCTGAAATTGCTGTAACTCTTGCTAAAACTGATTCTGCAGTTTTTGTTTTATTTTTGGCAAAAAAAGTTTCAGAAGTTCCTCCCACAAGTCCACTTAATCCATCTGATTTACTAGGTTGCATCATAACAGATACAATTATAACAATTGAAACTATAACTAATAAAACTATTAGAAAATTTTGCATGTGTACACCCCCTGTTCATTGAATAGATAATTATTTTAGCATACTATAATTCAACGTGTTATGGAATACAATTAGTGGCTATCCCCACAATACACTGATCAAGTATTTTATTTTTTAATTAATCTTAACACAATTTTATCTGAAAATCCACATAAATACAAGTAAAATGTAAGAGTATAGTCTAAAGCGACTATACTCTTATTTGAAACTAGTTATCTGTTTATATTATAAAATGCTTTTAATCCTCTATATTCAGCCATTTCATCTAGTTCTTCTTCTATTCTTAGAAGCTGATTATATTTAGAAACTCTTTCGCTTCTAGCTGGCGCACCAGTCTTAATTTGTCCTGCATTCATAGCTACAACTAAATCAGCTATTGAAGTATCTTCTGTTTCTCCTGATCTATGAGAAACTACTGCAGTATATCCTGCACGTTCTGCCATTTCTATAGCATTTAATGTTTCAGTTAATGTTCCTATCTGGTTCAATTTTATAAGAATTGAATTTGCAGTTTTCTTCTCAATTCCCATTTTTAATCTATCAGTGTTAGTTACAAATAAGTCATCTCCAACTAATTGTACTCTATCACCTATTTTATCTGTTAAGTATTTCCATCCATCCCAATCTTCTTCAGCCATACCATCTTCAATAGAGATAATTGGATATTTGTTAACTAGTTCTACATAATAGTCAGCCATTTGTTCTGGAGTAAGTACTCTTCCTTCTGATTTTAAATTATATTTACCATCTTCAAAGAATTCAGAAGCTGCTGGATCAAGCGCTATATAAATATCTTTTCCTGGAACATATCCAGCTTTTTCTATAGCTTCAATTATAATTTTTATAGCTTCTTCATTTGATGATAAGTCTGGAGCAAATCCACCTTCATCGCCAACACCAGTAGCAAGTCCCTTAACTTTTAATAATGCTTTTAATGCATGATACACTTCTGCACTCATTCTTAAAGCTTCTTTAAAAGAAGTTGCTCCTACTGGCATAACCATAAACTCTTGTAAGTCTACATTGTTGTCAGCATGGCTTCCACCATTTATAATATTCATCATTGGAACTGGTAAAACTTTAGCGTTTACTCCGCCAATATACTGATATAATCCAAGTCCTAGTGACTCAGCAGCTGCTCTAGCACATGCTAGGGATACTCCAAGAATTGCATTAGCACCTAGTTTTGCTTTGTTAGGTGTTCCATCAAGAGCTATCATTGCTTTATCAATTGCTATTTGATCATATACATTCATTCCAACAATTTCTTCAGCTATTATATTGTTTACATTATCAACAGCGTTTAAAACTCCCTTGCCGTTATATACATCTTTGTCTCCATCTCTTAACTCTACAGCTTCAAATATACCAGTAGATGCACCTGATGGCACTGATGCTCTTGCTATCGTTCCATCTTCTAATGTAACTTCAACCTCAACAGTTGGAAATGCTCTTGAATCCAAAATCTGTCTTGCATAAATATCAATTATTTCAATAAAGTTTTTCATATTATCTAACCTCCAAAGTTTTTTTCTATTATATTATTGCCTAAGTTAATCTAAGTTAATCCTTTAATTTAAAAAAGTTAATTTAACTTTGGCAATATTATTTCTTTTTAGTTTTATTTAAATTAAACTATCCTAGAGAGTTATTTAATTAAAGATTTTCCTGTCATTTCACTTGGCACATCAAGGCCCATAACTTCAAGCATAGTTGGAGCAATATCTGCTAGTATTCCAGCATCTCTTAGCTGGGTACTATGATTTGAAACATATGTGAAAGGAACTAAATTTGTAGTATGTGCAGTCATTGGTTTTCCTGAAGAGTAATCTATCATTTGCTCAGAGTTACCATGATCTGCTGTTATAAATATGCTACCATCTTTAGCAAGCACTGCATCTACAATTTTTCCAAGACATTCATCTACTGTTTCTATAGCCTTTTTAGCAGCTGCAAAAACTCCTGTATGACCTACCATATCTGGATTAGCATAATTTAATATTATCATGTCGTATTCATTAGTTTCAAGTCTCTTTAATAGTT